>ERZ773213.815-NODE-815-length-17593-cov-4.744270_pt1 | contig 17593 bp, 15 predicted proteins | sample MGYA00580996_ERZ773213 | MGnify/ENA primary metagenome ERZ773213 (study PRJEB29015, sample SAMEA2738152) | human oral metagenome | biome: human oral; feature: human-associated habitat; material: saliva | place: China | collected 2197 ...
GGGCTTGGACGGCCGTACCTTGGTAACACGCACCAACTTCCGCGTGTTGCACACCTTGTACAACATGGGTCCGTCTCCTGAGCCGAACATTACTGTATTGTGGTCTGAACAATTACCACAAGGCTTTAAAGAGTATTGCGCCAAAGTATCCATCGATACTTCGTCCATCCAATATGAAAACGACGATTTGATGCGTCCGGACTTCAACAGCGACGACTACGCCATTGCCTGCTGCGTCAGCCCGATGGTGGTCGGCAAACAAATGCAGTTCTTCGGCGCACGCGCCAACTTGGCGAAAACCCTGCTGTACGCAATCAACGGCGGCGTGGACGAAAAATCCAAAGACCAGGTCGGCCCGAAAACCGAACCGATTATGGACGAAGTTTTGGACTACAACACTGTCTTTGCGCGCATGGACAAATTCATGGATTGGCTGGCCACCCAATACGTTACCGCGTTGAACATCATCCATTACATGCACGACAAATACAGCTACGAAGCCGCGTTGATGGCGCTGCACGACCGTGACGTGAAACGCACTATGGCTTGCGGTATCGCCGGTTTGTCTGTGGCCGCCGACTCACTGTCCGCCATCAAATACGCCAAAGTCAAACCGATTCGTGATGAAAACGGTATTGCCGTCGACTTTGAAATCGAAGGCGAATATCCGCAGTTCGGTAACAACGACGATCGCGTGGACGATATTGCCTGCGATTTGGTGGAACGCTTCATGAAAAAAGTGGCGACTCACAAAACTTACCGCAACGCAACGCCGACCCAGTCCGTGTTGACCATTACCTCCAACGTCGTGTACGGCAAAAAAACCGGCAACACGCCGGACGGTCGCCGCGCAGGCGCACCGTTCGGTCCGGGCGCCAACCCGATGCACGGCCGCGATGTCAATGGCGCCGTCGCTTCGCTGACTTCCGTAGCCAAACTGCCATTTGAGTTTGCCAAAGACGGTATTTCCTACACCTTCTCCATCGTGCCGGGCGCATTGGGTAAAGACGAAAACTCCCGCGAACGCAACCTCGCAGGCCTGATGGACGGTTACTTCCACCACGAAGAAGGAGAAGTGGAAGGCGGCCAACACCTGAACGTCAACGTATTGACCCGCGAAACGCTGGAAGACGCGATGAACAATCCGGACAAATATCCGCAACTGACCATCCGCGTGTCCGGTTACGCCGTACGCTTCAACTCGCTGACCCGAGAACAGCAGCTTGACGTGATTACCCGTACCTTTACACAAACCATGTAAAGCAAAGGGTTTACAGTAAACCAAGCCGGGGGACGGATTATCCGGAACCCGGCTTGATTTTGCCTGAAGCAATGGTTTGATATAGTGGATTAAATTTAAATCAGGACAAGGCGACGAAGCCGCAGACAGTACAGATAGTACGGAACCGATTCACTTGGTGCTTCAGCACCTTAGAGAATCGTTCTCTTTGAGCTAAGGCGAGGTAACGCCGTCCTGGTTTAAAGTTAATCCACTATATCACTAAAACGCGTTTACCTATTCCCAAACAGCCCATAAACTTCTCACAACAGGGAACGCAATGCCCGCATATTAATCCAATAAGAAGAACCCTCTGCAACACAAAAGCAAGTTTTCAGACGACCCCAATATCCGGTACATCAGACACCATGCAGACATCCATCGCCATCAACCCCGAAACACCCGCCCCCGCCAAAGACCTCGGACACCGCCATTACAACGGCAAAGGCATCGTCCATTCTGTAGAATCCTGTGGCGCGGTGGACGGCCCTGGATTGCGTTACGTCCTCTTTCTGCAAGGCTGCCTCATGCGCTGCCTATACTGCCACAACCGCGACACATGGGACTTGCACACCGAACAGGCCCAGGAAATGACCGTACCCGAAGTCATGAAGCAAGTCATGTCCTACCGCCACTACCTGCGCGCCACAGGCGGCGGCGTTACCGCCACAGGCGGCGAACCGCTCCTGCAATACGAATTCGTACGCGACTGGTTCACCGCCTGCCGCGAACACGACATCCACACCTGCCTCGACAGCAACGGCTACGCCCTGCATTACGATTCCATCCTTGACGACCTGCTCGACCACACCAACCTCGTCATGCTCGATTTAAAACAAATCGACCCCGAAATCCACAAAGTCCTCGTCGGCATCCCCAATACCAAAACCCTCAAATTCGCCCACTACCTCGCCGAACGCAAACAGCCCGCCCGCGTCCGCTACGTCGTCGTGCCGGGCTATACCGATGACGACCGTTCCGCCCACCTGCTCGGCGAATTCATCGCAGACATGGACAACGTCGAAATGGTCGAACTCCTTCCTTATCACGAACTGGGCGCGCACAAATGGGCATTGTGCGGCGACACCTACAAACTCACCGGCGTACATCCGCCTCCCAAAGAAACCATTCTCAAAATCAAATCGATTTTGGAAAGCTACGGCAAAAATATTATTTATTGAGTTCAAATCCAAAAAGGTCGTCTGAAAATGAAATATTCGCTTTCAGACGACCTTTTAGCACTCTTAATACATCCAAACATACAACTCATAAATCATATAATTCAGATAGTTAACAACTAATTATCTAAAATATGAAATAAAACCGAAATAAAACTATACTTTTTCTTAATTTATGCGATAATAGCTAAACAAATTCTTAGCTACTTTGATAACATCCCTTACGAGAACAGCACCATGTCAGACGAAAAAAGCAAAGCCCTAGCCGCCGCCCTTGCCCAAATTGAAAAAAACTTCGGCAAAGGCTCCATCATGAAAATGGACGGTAGCCAGCAAGAAGAAAACCTTGACGTCATCTCCACCGGCTCGCTCGGCGTGGACTTGGCACTAGGCGTCGGCGGTCTGCCGCGCGGCCGTGTCGTGGAAATCTTCGGCCCCGAATCCTCCGGTAAAACCACGCTCTGTCTCGAAGCCATTGCCCAATGCCAGAAAAACGGCGGTATCTGCGCCTTTATTGACGCCGAACACGCCTTCGACCCGATTTACGCCCGCAAACTCGGCGTTAAAGTAGAAGAACTCTACCTCTCCCAACCCGACACCGGAGAACAGGCTTTGGAAATCTGCGACACGCTGGTACGTTCCGGCGGCGTGGACATGGTTGTCGTTGACTCCGTAGCGGCCCTCGTACCCAAAGCCGAAATCGAAGGCGAAATGGGCGACAGCCACGTTGGCCTGCAAGCCCGCCTAATGAGCCAAGCCCTGCGCAAACTGACCGGCCACATCAAACGTACCAACACACTGGTCGTCTTCATCAACCAAATCCGTATGAAAATCGGCGTGATGTTCGGCAGCCCCGAAACCACCACCGGCGGTAACGCCCTCAAATTCTACGCTTCCGTCCGCCTCGACATCCGCCGCACAGGACAAATCAAAAAAGGCGACGACGTTATCGGCAACGAAACCAAAGTCAAAGTCATCAAAAACAAAGTCGCCCCTCCGTTCCGCCAAGCCGAATTCGATATCCTGTACGGCGAAGGCGTAAGCTGGGAAGGCGAACTGATCGACCTTGGCGTCAAATATGACATCGTTGAAAAATCAGGCGCATGGTACAGCTACAACGGCGCCAAAATCGGACAAGGTAAAGACAACGTCCGCGTATGGCTGAAAGAAAACCCCGAAATCGCCAACGAAATCGACGCCAAAATCCGTGCCGCCGTGGGCATCAACGTTGATATTACCGAAGGCAAACTGGACGATACCGACGGAGAACGTCCGGAAGAATAAGCTTCTGTTTGACTTCCAATTAAAAATATATAAGGTCGTCTGAAAACAAATATAGCGTGTTCCGCTAAAAAGTTTTCGGGCGACCTTTCTGCACTCAACAGAAACATAGCTTTAAAATGATAGAAATGCCTACATCGTCACTCCTAAAGGAAGGAATCTAGAAATTAGAAATTACGGCAATTTTTAAATGTTACTGAAACAAACATCCAAGGTCTGGATTTCTGCCATGCCCCTCCCTCACGCGGGTGCAGCAGACAATGACGACTTTGAGATTCATCTACTGTAATTTTAAAAATTTCAGAAATCCTGCTCCCTGTAACTTTTAATCTCCCTACACCTTCACCCTACATCCTGATTTCGCGCTTTCATATACTTTTTCCAGCAACCACAGCACCTCCGCCACTTGGCGCGGCTGCACCGCTGCGGGAGATTTGCCTTGCAGCGCGTCATAAAGGTTTTCATAAAACGCCGCATAATTGCCGCTGACGCTTTCGATTGTTTTGCGGACGACCACCCCGTCGATTTCTGTATGCAGGATGCCCCATTCGTCTTCCGGCTCACGGTTCCACGCTCCGACGGGTTGCGCGCCGCCGAGCAGCAGGGCTTCTTGGTTGTCGACGTTTTGTTTGACGTATGAACCGCGTTTGCCATGCAAAGTCATGAATAGCAAAGGTTCGCGGGCATATTTGCTTGCGGTCAGGGCGACTTTTTTGCCGTCGGCGTAATAAAGCGCGATATAGAAATTGTCGTCGCTGACCGCTCCGTCATGCTGATAGCGCACGTCGGCATAAAGCTCATCGGGCATCCCGAAAATATCAACCGCCATATCCATGAGGTGCGAACCCAAATCGTACACCAGCCCTACGCCGGCCTCGCCCGTTTCCTTCCAGCGTTTTTTGTTCAAGGCAGCCGCATAACGCTCGAAACGAAACTCCGCATCCACAATTTCGCCCAAAAGGTCGTCTGAAAGCAGCTTTTTGGCGGTCAGCGGCGCGCTGTCCCAGCGGCGGTTTTGGTAAACGGTCAGCAATACGCCCTGCCGCTCGGCGAGTTCCGCCAGTTCCAAGGCTTGCGCCGCCGTGGCGCACAACGGTTTTTCCACCACTACATTTTTACCTGCACGCAAAGCCTGAGCGGCAAAATCGAAATGCGTCTGGTTTGGCGTGGTAATGACCACCAAATCGACATCGTCGCTAAGCAACTCCTCAAACGAGCGCACGGTCTGCGCCTGCGGCAAGACTGCCTGAGCTTTGTTGCCGCTGCGTTCAAACACGCGCACGACTTCAAACCGCGAATCCGCACGACAAAACGGCAGATGGAACACCTGCGCTGACATGCCGAACCCTGCCAATCCGATTTTGATTTTCTGCATAGCCAAACTCCTTTTCAGACGGCCTCAAATTGCCGTATATCCGTTATAATACCGCATTTATTTCACACAGGCCGTCTGAAAACAAAGTTGAAACGGCCGCCGCCGTTTAAGGAAAACCATGAGAAAACCGCAACGCGGCTATGCCCGCCAAGACCGTGTCAAAGAACAAATCATGCGCGAACTGGCCGAGCTGGTCCGTACCGGCCTGAAAGACCCGCGCGCAGGCTTCATCACCATCAACGAAGTCGAAGTCACCCGCGATTACAGCCACGCCACCGTGTTCTACACCGTCCTCGACGACAGCACCCGCGATATCACCGAAGAAGCCTTGGAACATGCCAAAGGCCACTTGCGCAGCGAATTGGCCAAACGCATCAAACTCTTCAAAACGCCCGAACTGCACTTCAAATACGACGAATCGCTCGAACGCGGCATGAGCATTTCCAGCCTCATTGACCAAGTGGCGGCGGAAAAGCCGGTGGAAGATTAAAAATAAAGCTCGTCTGAACACCCGGTATTAAAACCGAAGATCTGTTTCAGACGGCCTCCTTGCTCCGCTTTCGGATATATCCATGACCTTTCCCGAATTTCTATTGTCTTTAGTCTTTTTCTCCTATTGTGCCTGCTACGCTTTCAGTTTGCGCAAAGGAAAAACCGTCTTTGATACCGCATCGGGCAACGAAATCCACATAGGTAAAAACGGGCATTACTCGGTTTGGCATGATGGAGACGGACAAATCCCCTTCCGCATCACCGACCTAAACGGGCGGAAAGCACCTCTCTCCAAACCGCTGTTTCATGCCAGTTTCCGCCGTACCGGCGGCCGCATCACGCTTTTTAAGCAAGGCCGTCTGAAAAAAGGCAGCTACACAGTAGAAACACCAAATCCGCACAGCCACATCATCCTCAGAAAAACAATATCGGAAACGCCGATCATCCTACTCGGCACTTCCATCTTATCCCTTTCCTTCCTCCTTCACTGACATGACCGCTAAACCCGCCAAACGCCCCGTCAACGGCGTCCTCCTGCTCGACAAGCCCGAAGGACTTTCCAGCAATACCGCCCTGCAAAAAGCCCGCCGTCTCTACAACGCCGAGAAAGCGGGGCATACCGGCGTACTCGATCCTTTGGCAACCGGACTTTTGCCCGTCTGCTTCGGCGAAGCGACCAAGTTCGCCCAATATCTGCTGGATGCCGACAAAGCCTACACCGCCACGCTGAAACTCGGCGAAGCCAGCAGCACCGGCGATGCCGAAGGCGAAATCATCGCCACCGCCCGCGCCGATATTTCCTTAGCCGAATTTCAGACGGCCTGCCAAGCCCTGACAGGCAACATCCGCCAAGTGCCGCCGATGTTTTCCGCCCTCAAACACGAAGGCAAACCGCTGTACGAATACGCCCGCAAAGGCATCGTCATCGAACGCAAACCGCGCGACATCACCATTTACGCCATTGATATTACCGAGTTTGACGCGCCCAAAGCCGTCATCGACGTACGTTGCAGCAAAGGCACCTACATCCGCACCCTCAGCGAAGACATCGCCAAACACATCGGCACGTTCACCCACCTGACCGCCCTGCGCCGCACCGAAACCGCCGGTTTCACTATCCGCGAAAGCCACACGCTCGATGCCTTGGCAGAATTAAACGAAACCGACCGCGACGCCCTGCTCCTGCCCTGCGACATTTTAGTGCGGCACCTCCCCAAAATCGAACTGAACGACCGCGCCGTGACCATGCTCAAATGCGGCCAACGCCCGCAGTTTACCGAGGACATGTCTGCCGAACAGCCCATCCGCGTTTACGACAGAAGCGGAACATTTATCGGCTTGGTGGAATACCAAAACGAAATCGGCCGCCTCAAAGCCCTGCGGCTGATGAACACGGCGAAAGACTGAATGGTTTGATAATTAAATTAAAATATAGGAAAGGTCGTCTGAAATACAGTTTTTCAGACGACCTTTCCAGTTGAATTTCTTAAAATATTGGCAGATTTGAAACAACCGTTCTAACCCCATGAAAAAAATCGTCTGAAAACCTGTCATACCCGTTTTCAGACGACTTTTCGACTATTATCTCTATTGCCCTTGTTCCGTTTTCTTTTTGCGCGGACGGCGGCGGCGTTTCTTTTTCACACCTTCATTACCCTGCGCACGAGCATGGTTTGTCGTCATTTCATTGCGCAAACCCTCATCGGCATGCTGGAAACTGTTCCACCATTCGACCGTTTGGCGGTCAATCTCGCCCACTTCGCCGCGCAACACCAGAAAGTCGTAAGCAGCCCGGAAACGCTGCTGCGCTAGCAGGCGGTGCGGACGGGCGCCGCGCATCTGTTCGAATTGCGGTTGGAACTGCCATATTTCCCGCATGGTCGCGGCAAAACGCTGCGGCACGCCCCAACCTTTTTCAACATCGCTCCGCAGGGATTCGATAGCGTCTGTCAGTGCAGGCGCAGGCTTTTGCCCCTGTGCCAGATTCTGTTGCCAGCGTCGGTTGACATCCGGCCACAATACGGCAGCCAAGACGAAGCCGACCGAAACCGATTTGTCCTGACGCAGCCGCTCGTCAGTGTTTTTCAGTGCAAGCGAAATAATGCGGTTTTCAGCCTTTTCCGCCGATTTCAACGCAGTCAAAAGCGGATGGATGTCGTCTGAAACACCCAAGCTGTTAAGTTTTTTCAAACATTCCCGCGCATGGCCGGAAAACAGCAGCTTCATGATTTCGTCAAACAGGCGGGCGACGGGTTCGTGTTTCAGACGACTAGCATACTCGGGAATCGGCGCGGCAGTGGATTCTTCCACCGAAAAGCCAAGTTTGCCCGACAAGCGTACGGCGCGCAGGATACGGACAGGATCCTCGCGGTACCGCTCCGCAGCATCGCCTATCATAACCAGGCTTCTGTCGGCTATATCGTTGACGCCGTTATGGAAATCCAAAATTTCTTCGCGTATCGGATCGTAATACAACGCATTGCAGGTAAAGTCGCGGCGCATCGCATCTTCTTCTATGCTGCCATAAGTGTTGTCTTTCATAATCCTGCCGTGCGCGTTTTGCTGCACCTTGCCGCCGCCGCGGAATGTCGTTACTTCTATGGTTTCCGGACCTGTCATGACATGGACGATTTGAAAACGCCTGCCGATGATGCGGCTGCGGCGGAAAATTTTTCTCACCTGCTCCGGCGTGGCATCGGTGGCGACATCGAAGTCTTTAGGCTCTACACCCAACAGCATATCCCTGACCGCCCCACCTACGATATAGGCTTTGAATCCTTCCTCTTGCAAACGTTTGACGGTTTTTTCCGCTGCAAAACTGATCATATCCGCGCTGATACGGTATTCTTCAGCGGGGATGATTTCTTTGCGAACCTCGGTTTGCCTGCTCTGTCTGCCGGACAAAACTTTGTTCAGCCATTTTTTCAACATAGTCCTGATACTCTTTCTTGTTATTCTTCTGCCTGCAAACGGAAGCCACCGATGCGGGCGGGGCGTCATTATACCTTAAGTTGCGCTAACCTACGTCGTCTGAAGCCTTGCCGCCTCCGGCTGGCAGGCGCAGCAGTTTTAAATTACAATGAACCAAACTTATCCTTCCTGTCCGATGATGAAAAAAACCAACGTATTATCCTTATTCCTCGCCCTTGCTGCGACCGCCTGTTCAGACGGGTCTTCCGACAGTGTTACCGACAAATTCAAAAGCGAATTCCGCAAAGGTTTTGTCGAAGGCGCAACAGAGCAATGCGTCGCCAAAGTACCGAAAACAAGCCTGCTTTCGGAAGAAACCGTACTTCAAGTCTGCACCTGCACTGCCGAAAAGATGGCAGACCGCATTTCCGTGGAAGATATGTCTGCCATCCTGTTGGGCAATATCAGTGAAAACGTTAAAGAACAAATCAAACAGAGCACCACGGACTGTTTGAAAGAAACTGTCGGATTGGACGGCAAGCGCGCCGCTTCAGACAGCAAATAAACACTCTCTCCTTCTTCAAACCTCGTCTGAACCTTCTTCGGACGTTTTTCAAAATCATTCAAGAAATCGAGTTTGACATGACCACATTCGCGCAATTCCTTCCGGAACATTTACAGCAAAACGCCCTGCCCGAACAATTAGGCAGCGTATTGGAATCCGTCATCTGTGCCTGCTGCGAAATCAGCGGAAAAGTCCGCCTCGGCGCGCTTTCAGGCGTTTTGGGTATGGCAGGTACGGGCAACATCCAAGGTGAAGACCAAAAGAAACTCGACGTTATCGCCAACGATATTCTCATCCGTATCTTAAAAGACAATCCGTCTGTTGCCGGTTTGGCAAGCGAAGAGGAAGACACTTTTGTCGCCGCCCATCCTGACGGACGCTATTTGGTTTTATTCGACCCGCTGGACGGCTCGTCCAACATTGATGTCAACATCTCCGTCGGCACGATTTTTTCCATTTTGGAGAAACCCGAAGGCGATTTGGAAACGGCGTCATTTTTGCAAAAAGGCCGAGACCAAGTTGCCGCAGGTTATGTTTTATACGGCCCGCAAACCCAACTGGTCTTGACCGTCGGACACGGCGTTTCCGTCTTTACTTTGGATGAGGACGGTAATTTTGTGATGACCAAAGAAAATCCGCGCGTTCCCGAAACTACCAAAGAATTTGCTATCAATATGTCCAACCGCCGCCATTGGCTGCCGCCCGTCCAACGTTATATCGACGAATTGCTGGCAGGTGAAACCGACAGTCGCGGTAAAAACTACAATATGCGCTGGGTTGCCAGCATGGTTGCCGAAATCCACCGCATCCTGATGCGCGGCGGCGTGTTCATGTACCCTCAAGACAAACGCGATCTCTCCAAACCGGGCAAACTGCGCCTGATGTACGAAGCCAACCCGATGAGCCTGATTTTGGAACAGGCAGGCGGAGCGGCTTTCGACGGACAGACCGACATGCTGGATGTCGAGCCGGTCGGATTGCACCAACGCGTCGCCGTCTTCATGGGCAGCAAAGAAGAAGTGGACTATATCCGCAAACTTCATCAAGCCTGACAGGTGTAAAAATTAAATGTAAAAAGGTCGTCTGAAATTACCGTGTATGTTTCAGACGACCTTTTCCCAACATTCTGAAAATTGGAATAACCAGATAAAAAAAATACCTCCTTACCTTGCTTCCGATTATCCATGCTTTATGTGAATTCCGCTGTGGATATATCAAATTAATAATTGATATAAAAGAAGAAAATATCATTGATTAAAAAACAGGCAGATAAAATTCCCAAAAAATAAGCAGAATTTGTCAAGCCTTTACTGACCGCCGACCAGAATTTTTTTGCCCCCGTTTTTCAAACGCGTTACACTTCCTCCTCGTCTGTTTTCAGACGACGTTTCACTCCAACCACGCCGCTGCCGTCATTGTGCCGACAGTCAGGCAGTCAGCGTCATTGCGCCGCTGTAAATACGAAAGAACACACTATGACCATCTCTCCCGTCGCCTTGCGCCGTAAGACCGAGCGCAAGCCGCATCCGACCGCGCGTTATTGGAAAAAATGCGATGTCGAAGCCCTGTTCGGACTTCCCTTCCTCGACCTCGTTTACCAAGCCGCTGAAATACACCGCCAAAATTTCAATCCACGCGAAATCCAGCTTTCCACGCTGTTATCTATCAAAACCGGCGGCTGCCCCGAAGACTGCGCCTACTGCCCGCAATCGGCGCACCACAACACTAATCTGGGCAAAGAGCAGATGATGGATGTGGACGAAATCGTTGAAAAAGCCAAAATCGCCAAATCGCGCGGCGCAAGCCGTTTCTGCATGGGCGCGGCATGGCGCGGCCCCAAACCCAAAGACGTGGAGACGGTTTCCGCAATCATCAAAGCCGTGAAGGGTTTGGGCATGGAAACCTGCGGCACCTTTGGTATGCTCGAAGACGGTATGGCGGAAGACTTCAAAAAAGCAGGTTTGGATTACTACAACCACAACCTCGATACCGACCCCGACCGCTACAACGACATCATCCATACCCGCAAACACGAAGACCGCATGGACACCTTGGGCAAAGTTCGCAACGCCGGTTTGAAAGTCTGCTGCGGCGGCATCGTCGGCATGAACGAGACCCGCGCCGAACGTGCCGGACTGATTGCCAGCCTCGCCAACCTCGACCCGCAGCCCGAAAGCGTACCGCTTAACCAGTTGGTTAAAGTGGAAGGTACGCCGCTTGCCGATGCCGAAGATTTGGATTGGACGGAGTTCGTCCGTACCATCGCCGTGGCGCGGATTACCATGCCGCACAGCTATGTCCGCCTTTCCGCCGGACGCTCGAGTATGCCCGAATCCATGCAGGCAATGTGTTTCATGGCGGGTGCGAACTCGATTTTCTACGGCGACAAGCTCTTAACCACCGAAAACCCCGACGAAGACGGCGACCGCCTGCTGATGGAAAAGCTGGATTTGTATCCGCTGCGGTTTGAGTTGGAAGAAGAATACGAAGCGGCGCAGGAAACGCCCAAGATTAAGGTCGATTATTAATCCTTCCACAAAAACACAAGGTCGCCTGAAAACGGGTATCAACGTTTCATTTCGTTGAAACAGATTTTCAGACGACCTTTTTTGTAGAGATGAAAATAAGATTCAAGCATTATGCCACCTTGTTTGCCTCCCATCTATTCCATTATAATTCGCCCTTGAAAAAACCTTCGTTTTTCTATGGAATCACTCTCTAAAAAAGAGCAAGTTTCTCCTAGATTCCCGCAAAACGATACAAAGGTCGTCTGAAAGCATCATTCAATGAAGCGATGTTTTCAGACGGCCTTTTTGAACACGCAGACAGGCAGATTCAAACAAAAACATTACCGTCTCTCGCCATTCCATCCGCACTTCCAATACACCGCATCATGTTCCGTCTTACCGCCTATCCCATCTCCCCGAAACAGGCCACCTTCATCGGCCTTTTCGCCGTCTGTTTTTGGAGTTCCGTCATCGGGTTAATCCGTACCTTGAGCCTGCACATGGGGCCAGTAGGCGGCGCAGCGGTCATGTACAGCCTTGCCACGATATTGCTGCTGCTGATTTTCGGCAAACCCGATTTGCGCCGCTTCAGCCGGAATTACCTTTTTTGGGCAGGTATCTTTTTTGTCGGCTGCGAATTGTGCCTGTCCCTTTCCATCGGATATGCGGACAACGCCAGACAAACCGTCGAAATCGGCATGGTCAATTATTTATGGCCGACTTTTACCATCATCGGCGCGGTCTGGTTTAACAAACAGCCGGCAAAATGGTGGATCGCCATAGGCTTTGCACTATCCTTCATCGGCATTGCCATTGTCTTGGGCGGGGAAGGCGGATTGTCTCCAGCCCATATTTACCGCAATGTCCTCACCAATCCCGCAGGCTATATCATGGCGCTCTTGGACGCGCTGTTTTGGGCGGCATATTGCACACTGACCGCGCGGGTTAAGGCACAGGGCAATGCTGTCGGCTTTTTCTTTTTCCTCGTTTCCTGCGTCCTGTGGGCTAAATATTTTGCAGGCAGCTACGGCAGCCTCAATTTCGATACCGAATCAATCTTATATGCGCTTGCTGCCGCATCCTGTATGGGTTTGGGCTATGCAGTGTGGAACATCGGCATCTCGCGCGGCAATATGACCGTTTTGGCAGGCGCATCTTATTTTATCCCCGTTTTCTCCGCCCTGATTTCATCCTTCCTGCTCGACGCACCGCTTCCTACGGAATTTTGGCAAGGTGCGGCGATGGTATGCATCGGATCGGCCGTATGCTGGTTGGCAACACAAAAGAAAGCATGACCGCACCTCTAAATCATAGAAATAAGATTTTCGGTTGAAACATATACCGATAAAAGCGTAACCTCCCCCGACCGTATCACATCTCAACACAACGTCGTCTGAAAACCGACATGGCAGGTTTTGCTCAAGCCGGTTTTCAGACGACGTTTTTCTTATCAAAGTACCAACTTATCTTTTGGGCGACAGTTTATCGACCAGACCTCCGTCAGCGAAGAATTTTTTCATGATTTCATCCCATGTACCGAATTTTTCGTTGGGGCTGAAGGTTTCGATTTCGGGGAAATCTGCTTTGTGTGCGGCGAAGACTTCGGCATTGCGCGGACGCAGGTAGAGTTTGGCGGCAAGCTCCTGCGCGGGTTTGCTCCATAGATATTCCAAATATTCCTTAGCGGCTTCCTGCGTACCTTTCTTGTCGGCAACGCTGTCCACAACGGCAACAGGGGTTTCAGACAGAATGGTATAGCTCGGATAAACGATTTCAAACTGATCTTGGGTCAGTTTTTTACTGACGTGATTCGCCTCGTTTTCAAAGGTAACCAAAACGTCGCCGATATTGCGCTGACTGAATGTTGTCGTGGCGGCACGTCCGCCGTTTTCAAACACAGGCGTATTTTTCAGGACGGAAGCGGCAAATTCCTGCGCTTTGGCTTCATCGCCGTTGTTGGCTTTCAAACCGTAAGCGTATGCGCCAAGGAAAGCATAGCGGCCATTGCCGGAAGTTTTCGGGTTGGCAAGTACGATTTTGACACCGTCTTTCGCCAAGTCGTTCCAGTCTTTGATTTGTTTGGGATTGCCTTTGCGGACAAGGAAAACGGTTACGCTGGTATAGGGAACGGCATTGTCCGGCAGACGTTTTGCCCAATCGGGTTTAATCAGCCCTTTTTGAGCCAACAAATCGATGTCAGAAGTCTGGTTCATGGTAACGACATCCGCCGCCAGGCCGTTGGCAACAGACAATGCCTGCTTGCTGGAACCGCCGTGCGACTGTTGAATGTCTATGTCTGCGCCCTTGTGTTTGCTTTGATATTCTTTGACAAACAAAGGGTTGTATTCCTTATAAAAATCTCGTGCCACATCATAAGAAACATTCAACAGTTTGACACCTTTGCCGTCTGCCGCAGGAGAAGACGGTGAAGCGGTGTTTTGTTCGGATTGCGGCGAGCATGCCGCTAAAACGGCGGCGGCGAAAAGGGCGGTTGTGCGGACAGTCATTTTGTTCTCCAAATATTTGACAGGCACACTTTATACCGACGTTTCAGACGACGGAAATAATGTTTGCTTTCGGGTTTAGCGATTTTGGTTATAAACCCCAAACTTCGGCCAATGCCCGATGATTTCATATCGATTGGGAATTTAAAGCACTCGGAAGTTTTTCTGCACGATATACTTTCCGATCGTATCGGCTTCTTCCATATTGCAGGACTTTATTCCATATCCAATCTCAAAAACAACGTCGTCTGAAAACAGGCAGAGCAGGTTTCGCTAATGCCGTATTTTTAGACGACGTTTTTATCTAAACCCAAAAGAAGACTACTCTATCCCAATATCCAAACACACGGCCTCTCCGCAATATGCTTTGCCTGCATCAGTCATATGCGCGGGTTTGTAGGCGGCGAAGGCGTAGGTCAGGTCAGCGCGGAAGGTGTCTTTGTCTGCTTCGCCGGTGTCGCAGTTCAGTCCGGTCGGGATGTCCAGCGCGATTTTGAAACCGTCGGCTTGGTTCAACAGGTGGCAGACGGCGGCGGCTGTTTCGGGCAATGCGCCGCTGAAGCCTGTTCCGAAAATGCCTTCGATAACGAGGTCGTAACCTGTTTTCAGACAACCTTCCAGTTCATTGGTGCGGATAAAGCTGACACCGTCTAAATGATTCAAACGCTCTTGATTCAACTGCGCCAGCGGCGACAGTTTGTCCCCCAAGACGAAAGCGACATCTACCTGCCAATCATGCCCCGACAACACGCGCGCGATAACCAAACCGTCGCCGCCGTTGTTGCCCTTGCCGCAAACGATTAACGCGCGTCCTGCTTTGGGGAAACGGCGCAGCAAATCCGCGGCGGCGGCTTGTCCCGCGTTTTCCATCAGTTGCTCGAAAGTCGTGCCTTTATCGACTGCCATTTGTTCGTGTTCGCGCATTTCTGCGGCGGTGTAGATTTTCATCATTCGCTCCTTTTCTCTTTACTGCCTATCAAACATCCAAATGCAAACCTTATCAATAGCCCTGCCCGACTTTCCCGTCAAATCATTCGCTTTTTTTGATTTGCCGCAAGAGGTCGTCTGAAAATCAGGAACTTGGTGGCTTTGTATTTGATTTTTATGTTAACAAGATTTATTATCAAAATTAAACAAAGTGATAAACAATCAAAACTACTTCTTTTGCGGGGACGGGCGTTGGGATATGCCTCTGGCTACCCTGTGTCTGATTCGTCTTTACTTGCCGTCTCTTTTTTCAATCGACAACGAAAGTAAAACACACTATGTCTGCCATACCTTTGTCAAAACTCAGTAAAGGCGCAGTCGCGCACATCGACTCCATCGTCCCCAATTCGACTTTCGGCGAACTCGACCCGCTGGTTACACGCCGCCTTGCCGACTTGGGCTTTTCAAGTGGAATGCCGTTGCAAGTGATTGCCGTCGGCGGATTCGGACGCGGCCCGTTTGCCGTACGTTTGGGCAACCAGTCGCAATTCTCGTTACGGCAGGAAGAGGCGGGAAAAATTATGTGCCATGTGATTGACGGCTGACCGCCGTACACGCAGGCAGGCTTCTATTTTGAAAATGCGGCATAGGCGGATTTAATCTGACCGCCCCATCCTTTTCAGACGACCTAGGTCGTCTGAAAACACAATTTCAAAACCTTTCCCCCAAATCCCACTCCAAACTTATCAAACAATCAAAAAAGGAGAGTTCAATTCATGGAACTAAGCTATTTTGCCTTGATTGGCGCGCCAAACTGCGGCAAAACCGTTTTATTCAACGGTTTGACCGGCGCACATGCCAAGGTTGCCAATTATCCGGGCGTAACTGTCGATAAGCGCGAGGGCGCCTTCCTCGACGACGAGGCCGTCCGCATTATCGACCTGCCGGGCACATACAGCTTACGCACGACCAGCCCCGACGAAGCGGTGGCGAAAGATGTCGCCGTAGGCAAGCTGGGCATTCCGCCCGACGCCATCATCGCCGTTGCCGACGCGACCAACCTGCGTATGACCCTGCGCATGATTTTGGAACTGAAAACGCTGGGACTGCCTATGGTGGTGTCGCTGAACATGAGCGACGTTGCCCGCAGAAGGGGTTTGAATATTGATGCCGCCAAACTGAGCGAGTTGTTGGATGCACCTGTTTTGGAAACAGTTGCAGTGAGCGCGTCGGGCGTACAGGCTGTACGCGAAGCCGTGGCGAAGCTGCCGCGCAAACGCTCTTTCCCCGCCAACCCCGCTTCTGCCGAACGCACGCTCGAGGCGCTGGAGAGCGACAAACTTTATCAAGAAGTCGAATCGATTTTGGCACAAGTGGTACGCACCCAGATGACGCTGCCCGCATGGCACAAAAAACTCGACGACATCGTGCTGCACCCCGTCTGGGGCATGATTATGCTGCTGGTCATCCTGTTTATGGTGTTCCAAGCGGTTTACACATGGGCGGCGCCGATTATGGACGCCATCGAAGGTGGCTTTACCGCGCTGGGCGAATGGATAGGCGCCAACATGGAGCCGGGCATCCTCAGCGACTTGCTCGTCAACGGCGTCATTGCCGGTATGGGCAGCGTGTTGGTGTTCGTGCCGCAGATTACGATTTTGTTCGCCTTCATCCTGCTTTTGGAAGACTCAGGCTACCTGCCGCGTGCGGCTTTCCTGCTGGATAACGTGATGGCGAAAAGCGGCCTGTCCGGACGCTCATTCATCCCGCTCCTGTCGAGTTTCGCCTGTGCCGTTCCCGCCGTTATGTCGGCGCGTACGATTAATGACCCGCGCGAACGCCTCGTTACCATCGCCGTCGCCCCGCTGCTGACCTGCTCCGCGCGGCTGCCCGTTTACGCGCTGATTATCGCCGCCGTCATTCCTAATCGCACCGTAGGCGGGATTTTCAACCTGCAAGGACTGACGCTGTTCATCCTCTATCTCGCAGGCATCCTGTCTGCCGCCTTGGCGGCGTATATCATGAAACGCTTGGCGCGTATGAAAGGCAACGTGCAGCAATTCCCGCTCTTGATGGAGCTGCCGACTTTCCGCACGCCCAACTTCAAACACATCATGACCAGCCTGTGGGACAGGGTAAAAGCCTTCCTCAAACGCGCCGGTACGATTATCTTCGCCCTTGCCGTAGTTTTGTGGGGCTTGGTAAGCTGGCCGCAACCGCCCGCAGGTGCAACAGGCGCGGCAATCGACTACAGCTTGGCGGGTATGCTCGGCCACGCTATCCAACCATTGTTCGCCCCGCTGGGCTTCACTTGGGAAATGTGTATCGCCATGATTCCGGGCATTGCCGCGCGTGAAGTCGTTGTTGCCGCACTGGGTACGGTCTATGCCGTCAGCGCGTCGTCTGAAGACGCCGTACAAAACGCGCTGATTCCGATCGTACACAACAACTGGGGTTTGCCAACCGCCTTTGCCTTCTTGGCTTGGTATGTGTATGCTCCGATGTGTGCCGCGACTTTAACCGTAATTAAACGCGAAACCAAATCCACGAAAAATATGCTTATGATTACAGGCTA
>ERZ773213.820-NODE-820-length-17525-cov-11.768689_pt1 | contig 17525 bp, 14 predicted proteins | sample MGYA00580996_ERZ773213 | MGnify/ENA primary metagenome ERZ773213 (study PRJEB29015, sample SAMEA2738152) | human oral metagenome | biome: human oral; feature: human-associated habitat; material: saliva | place: China | collected 2197 ...
AGGTGGTTGGTGGGCTCGTCGAGGATGACGACGTCGGCACGGCGGGTGAGGACCGCGGCCAGGGCGACACGGCGGCGCTGACCTCCCGAGAGAGTGGCGACGTCGGCGGACAGGTCGAGGTCAGCGATGAGTCCGGCGTGGATGTCGCGCACGGCCGGGTCGGAGGCCCACTCGTGCTCGGGGGCCTGGCCGTGGATGGCGGTGCGCACGGTGGCGCCCGGCGGCAGGTCGTCGGCCTGGCTCAGGACCGCCACGCTCACGCCGCCGGTGCGGGTGACACGGCCGCCGTCGGGCTCGCGCCGACCGGCCAGGGCCGCCAGCAAGGTGGACTTGCCGGCGCCGTTGGGGCCCAGGACGCCGACGCGGGTGCCGTCCTCCAGCCCGAGGGTGACCTCGTCCAGGAGCAGGCGGGAGCCGACCGTCAGGCGCAGGTTCTCCACGCCGAGCAGGTGCGCCATCAGCCCACCACCCGGGCGCCGGCCACGGGGGCGTCGGCGCGCAGGACCTCGGCGACCAGGCCCGAGGCCTTCAGTGCGCGCGAGACCCGTTGGGCGCTGCCGGGGTCCTCGACGAGGGCGGCGATGGTGGGGCCGGAGCCGGAGACGATGGCGCGCAGGGCCCCGGCCTCCTCGGCCACGGCGATGACCTCGGCCAGCTCGGGGCGCAGGTCGAGGGCGGCGGCCTGGAGGTCGTTGTGGAGGGAGCCGGCCAGGGCGCGGGCGTCCCCGGCGCGTAGGGCGGCGGTGAGGGCCTCGGGCACGTCGCGCACGGCGGGCTGCCCGCCACCGGTCAGCTCATCGAAGCGCCGGAAGACCGCCGGGGTGGACAGGCCCTCCTCGGCCAGGGCGAAGACCCAGTGGTAGGCGCCCCGGGTCATGATCGGGGTGACCAGGTCGCCGCGGCCGCTCCCGACGGCGGTGGCCCCGGTCAGGGGGAAGGGGACGTCGGCCCCCAGGCGCGCGGCCAGGGCGGAGAGCTCGGGCAGGGACAGGCCCGTGCCCCACAGGGCGTTGCAGGCCACGAGGGCGGCGGCGGCGTCGGCGGATCCTCCGGCCATCCCGCCGGCGACGGGGACGCGCTTGCGCAGCAGGAGGTCGACGCCCTCGCTCACGCCGGTGGTCTGCGCCAGGAGCGTGGCGGCCCGCACGGCCAGATTGGACTCGTCCACCGGCACGTCGGCGTCGGGCTCCTCGAGGGTGAGGGTGACGGTGCCGTGGTCCTGGGCGGACTGCCTGCGGGCGGTGACGGTCTCGATGAGGCGGACCGCCTGGAAGACCGTGGTGAGCGGGTGGTAGCCGTCGGGGCCGGGGGCGCCGACGGACAGGAAGAGGTTGACCTTGCCGGGGGCCTCGACGCGCACCGAGCTGGCCGAGCCGCTGCGGGGCGGCACGGTGGACTCGCGCGGACCGGTGGGGCCGTCGGGGACGGCACGCAGATGGCTCATGACTGCTCCTGTGAGGTGGGAGGCGTTGGCGCAGCGGTCTCATCGGCGACGACGGGCTGCAGCACCTCGGCCAGGGCGGCGAAGGCGGTGATGTCGAGGGTCTCGCCGCGCCGGGTCGGGTCGATGCCGGCGGCGCGCAGGGCGGACTCGGCGGCGTCGGCCCCTCCGGCGAGCTTGGCCAGGGCCTTGCGCAGGGTCTTGCGGCGCTGGGCGAAGGCGGCGTCGACCACGGCGAAGACCTGCTCGCGGGTGGCGCGCGTGGTGGGGGGACGACGGCGCACGAGCTCGACGAGGGCGGAATCGACGTTGGGCACGGGCCAGAAGACGTGGCGGGAGATGGTCAGGGTGCGGCGGGCCGCGGCGTACCAGGCGGCCTTGACGCTGGGGACCCCGTAGGTCCGCGAGCCGGGTTCGGCGGCGAGGCGGTCGGCGACCTCGGCCTGGACCATGACGGTGACGCTCTCCAGGCTGGGCAGGGCCTCCAGCGCGGTGAGCAGGACGGGGACGGCCACGTTGTAGGGCAGGTTCGCCACGAGGCGGGTGGGAGGGGGCCCGGCCTCGCCCAGCGAGTCCGGGCCAGTAATGCTCAGCGCGTCGGCCTGGATGAGGGTCAGGCGGCCGGCGGCCGGCGGCATGCGGTCGGCGACGGTGACGGGCAGTGCCCGGGCCAGGGCGGGGTCGATCTCGACGGCGATCACTCGCGCCCCGGTCTCCAGGAGGGCCAGGGTCAGGGAGCCCAGGCCCGGCCCGATCTCCAGGACCGTGTCCTGGGGGCGCACGCCCGCGCTCTTGACGATACGGCGCACCGTGCCGGCGTCGTGGACGAAGTTCTGCCCCAACGTCTTGGTGGGGCGGATGCCCAGCGCCTGGGACAGGCCGCGGACCTCCGTGGGGCCCAGGAGGCCGGCGGCACGGGAACTCGGGGAGGCGCCATGATCCTCAGGATCCCGGGGGCCCGGGTGGGGGTGCTCCGCGAGGGCGGCATCGGCGGGGGGCTCGGAGGTGGCCTCACAGGATCCTGCAGGGTCGGGCCCGTCGGTGGGGGCGGCTCCTGCCGGGGGCACCTGTGAATCGGGGGCCGGCAACGTCATGAGGACACAGTAACCGGCGCCCGCCTTTTGTCACTGTGAGATATCTGGGAACATGCCGCATGCTCTCTGCATCATTCACTCCGGGGTCTGCGCGGCACCCCGGTGCGGCTCGGACCGCTCAGCGCAGGCCGAGCTTGTCGGCGCAGCCGGGCCACTGTCCCCAGCCGGCCTGGGCCTGGAGCTTCTTGGCCATGGCGGTCTGGGTGGCGGCGTCGGCCTCGTGGGGGTAGCCGGTTCCGCCCAGTGACTGCCAGGTCTCCAGGGTGAACTGGTACATGCCATAGAAGCCGTTGCCGGTGTTGGTCTCTGGCCTGCCGCCTGACTCGCACTGGGCGAGCTGGGCCCAGACGTCGTCGCCAACCTCGCCTCCGGTCGTGCCTGCACTGCCGCCGGACGCCGAACCACCAGAGCCTCCGGAGGACTCCGAGGGTGCCTGAGTCTGACCCTGCCCCTGGGACTGAGCCTGCCCCTGAGACTGGGACTGTCCCTGAGACTGATCCGGCTTGCTCTCCTGCTTCTTGGCCGCGCCAGTGCCGACGAGGACGACCTCATCAACCTTCTGGGTGACGACGACCTGAGCGACGGGGGTGCGGGAGACCTCCTTGCCGCCCACGGTGGTGACCTCGTAGGTGGTGCGCACGACGCCGTCGACACCGGCCGTGGCCACCTTGGTCTCACCTTCGGACAGATCGCCGCTCTCCTGCTGGACCGAGCCGTGGGGGTCGGTGGCGTCGACCGTCTCGGTGGTCACCTTCTGGGTGCTCGGCGTGACCGAGACCCGGCTGCGACCGCCTTCAGCCCCCAGGCCATCGGTGCCCTTCGCGGCCGCCTCGACACCGGAGGTGCGTGAGGGCTCCCCCGCGCGGACAGCGGCGTACGCGGCCCCGGAGACCGCGACCGACAGGGCCAGGGCCGCCAGACCGGCGCGCAGCGCGATAGTGCGCATGCTGTGTTGCCCATGTTGCCCATGCTCCCCATGGGCCGTCTCCTGCGGGACCGGCGCCTGCGGCTCCTCCGGCAGGGCGTGGGCGTGGGAACGGGCGAGGGGAGTCATGGGGAGACGTCCTTCCAGTTGACGGCGAGTGCCACGGTAGTGGAAGCGTCACGGCGGCGACAATTAGCCACCTCACGCCGGCGTGACCTGCGTCCCATGACAATGGCGACGGCGCCAGTCTCACTGGGAGACGGGCGCCGTCGACGACGTTCCGGGCGGCTGCTTCGGCTCAGTACCAGCCGACGGACTCGGAGTGGGCCCAGGCCGAGCAGGGGGTGCCGTAGCGGCCGGAGATGTAGTTCAGGCCCCAGGTGATCTGGGTGGTGGGGTTGGTGGCCCAGTCGTCGGCGACCTCGCTCATCTTGGTGCCGGGCAGCGCCTGGGGGATGCCGTAGGCGCCCGAGGAGGCGTTCTCGGCCTGGTAGTTCCAGCTGGACTCACGGGTCCACAGGCTCTCCAGGCAGGAGAACTCCGAGTCCCCCCAGCCGTGGCTGGCCATCATGGAGCGGGCAATGGCCTTGGCGCTGTCGGGGTCGGTCCCCGCGCCGGGGTTGGCCGCGGGAGCCGGAGTGCTGCTGTTCGAGCCCTCACTGCCCCCGTTGGCCTGGGCGGCCTGCCCGTCACCGGCGGACTGGGCCTGCTGGGCGGCCTGCTGCTGAGCCTGCTGCGCCTGCTGATCCTGCTGCTCTCCAGTACCCACCAGGACGACCTCGTCCACCTTCTTGGTGACGACGACCTGGGCGACGGGGGTGCGGGAGACCTCCTTGCCGTCCTGGGTGGTGACCTCGTAGGTGGTGCGCACGAGACCGTCAACGCCGGCGGTCTCAACCTTGGTCTCGCCCTTGGGCAGGGAGTCGGTCTCCTTCTTCACCGTGCTGTGAACCTGCGGCTCGTCGACGGTGGTGGTGGAGGTCTGGGCGCTGGCGATCTTGCCGGCGCCGGCCTTCGGGGTGGCAGCGGCCTTGGCCTGTCCGTCCGACTCGCCACCGATCAGCCCGAAGGAACCGCCCGAGGAGGAACGCCCCTCGTCATCCCCCGCGGAGATGGCCGCGTAGGCGGCACCGGAGACCGCCAGGGAGAAGGCCGCAGCAGCGCCCCCCGCCTTGAAGAGCATGGGGGTCAGGGAGGTCTTGGCAGGCCCCTCGGCGCGACGACGGCCGTGGCTTGCGGAGGCGGCCCGCTTCTTGGAGGCCAAGGACCCGAGGCCGGCGAGTGTAGTACTCAGGGAGCTGGTCTGGGAGTGACGACCCACGATAGAACTTCCTTCGTTTTGACGACTGCGTGTCACCGTAACCGATGACCCAGGGGCGTGCCAATGCACCTGCTCACACCCTGTGGGCTTGTGATGGAACCGTGCAGATAGGCCCTGATTCCAACCTGTCTCCCACCTGGGACACCCCTGAACGAACGGTGGCAACCTGGGAGGCAACGTCCGGACAAAATCGGCCGTACCGGGACGGTCGCGGGGTCTTTTCCTTTCCCTCCGATGGCGGGCTTCCTCCCCGCAGGACGTCAGGCTCCATAGGTCTGAGTCTTAGACGGATCCCGTCGCCCCTCGGCGGCCGACGGCGATCACCAGGTCCCGTAGACCGTCTCGGTGGTGGCCTGCAGACGCCGGCAGAGGTCTTCCTCACTCAGGCCCCGCTGCTCGGCCAGGAAGCGGACCGTGTCGCCCAGCAGGTAGGAGGCGTTGGGGCGGCCGCGCCAGCGCTTGGGCGGGAGGTAGGGGGCGTCGGTCTCCACCAGGAGCAGCGACTCGGGCAGCGCGGCGACTGCCTCCCGCAGGGTGTCGTTGGCCGGGTAGGTGAGCGGGCCGGCGATGGAGGCGTACCAGCCGTGCTCGGCGCAGGCGGCGGCCAGCTGCGGCCCGCCTGAGAAGCAGTGGAAGACGGTGCGAGCGGGGGCGCCATCGGCCTTGAGGACCTCCACGCAGGCGGCGTGCGCGTCACGGTCGTGGATCTGCAGGGGCAGGTCGAGGTCCTTGGCCAGGGCGATGTGCGCCCGGAAGGCCTCGCGCTGGGCGACGGCCCCCTTTTCACCGGTGCGGAAGAAATCCAGGCCGCTCTCCCCGACGGCGACGACGACGTCGGCGTTCGCCCTGAGCGTCTCCTCCAGGCGGACCATGACCTCCTCGAGCGGCTCGGCATGGTGCTCCTGAGCCCGGGGCTCGAGCCCGTCGGGGCCGGTCTCGCGCACCCCGGCGTGGAGGACGGCCTCGTTGGGGTGCACGGCCAGGGCCACACGCACGCCAGGCAGCTCTCGGGCCAGGGCCAGGCTCTCCTGCCAGGTGGTGACCTCGCAGGCAGAGGTCACTATGCGGGTCACGCCCACGGCGGCGGCGCGCTCGACCAGCTCAGCGGCACTCAGCGGCGCCTCGGAGCCGGGGCCGCCGGCGTCCGCCGCGACCGGCAGGTGCGTGTGGTTGTCGGTGACCGGGGCCGCCAGGGGGGCGACGGCGTCGGCCGGCGGCCAGGAGCGGTCTCGCTTCCTCGAGCCCATGCGCCCTCAGGAGCCGGTGACGTCGTCGGGCACGGAGCCGGCGTAACGGGCCAGCTCGGCCTCGACGATCGACTCGTCCAGCTTGGTGAACACCGGGGTCGGCTTGGCCACGGGGGTGCCGACGGTGACCGGGTGGCGTCCCCAGGTGGGGGCGTCCTGGTAGTCGCCGGTGATGATCGGGTAGCCGGTGCGGCCGTCGAAGGCCTCGGGCAGGTGCTCGGGGTCGAGCTCGGCGACCTCCTCGATGCGGGGCATCGGGGCGATCCGGCCGGACCCGCCCAGGACCCGGTCGACGTCGTTGGCGGCGTGCGGCAGGAAGGGCGAGAGCATGAGGTTGAGGTCGGTGACCGCCTGGGCCAGTGTGTGCAGGACCGTGGCCAGGCGGGCCTGGGTGGCGGGGTCCTCGCCCTTGAGCTTGAAGGGCTGGGTGTCGGCGACGTACTTGTTGGCCTCGCCGACCAGGCGCATCGCCTCCCCCAGGGCGGCCTTCTGGCGGTGCTGGGCGATGAGGTCGCCCACGGAGGCGAAGCCGGCCTCGACGGCGTCGAGCAGGGCCCGGTCGATGTCCTCCAGCTCGGCGGGCTCGGGGATCTGCCCGAAGCGCTTGTGGATCATGGAGGCGGTGCGGTTGACCAGGTTGCCCCAGCCGGCCACGAGCTCGCCGTTGGTGCGCCGCACGAACTCCGCCCAGGTGAAGTCCGCGTCCGCGGTCTCCGGGCCGGCCGCGCAGATGAAGTAGCGCAGGGCGTCGGCCTGGTAGCGCTCGAGGAAGTCGCGCACGTAGATGACGATGCCGTGGGAGGAGGAGAACTTCTTGCCCTCCATGGTGAGGAACTCGCTGGAGACGACCTCGGTGGGCAGGTTGAGCACGCCCAGGCGCCCGGGCTCGCCGCCGGCCGCGCCCTGACCGTTGTAGCCCAGGAGCTCGGCGGGCCAGATCTGGGAGTGGAAGACGATGTTGTCCTTGCCCATGAAGTAGTAGGACAGGGCCTGGGGGTCGTTCCACCAGGCGCGCCACGCCTCGGGGTCGCCGCTGCGGCGCGCCCACTCCACGGAGGCGGACAGGTAGCCGATGACGGCGTCGAACCAGACGTAGAGGCGCTTGGTGGGCTGGTCCTCCCAGCCGGGCACCGGGATGCCCCAGTCGATGTCCCGGGTCATGGCGCGCGGGCGGATGTCCCCCAGGAGGTTCTGGGAGAACTTGATGACGTTGGGCCGCCAGGTGCCGGAGGCCTCACGCTCGTCGAGCCAGGCGCCCAGGGCCTGAGCCAGGGCGGGCAGGTCAAGGAACCAGTGGGTGGTCTCCACGAACTCGGGGGTCTCGCCGTTGATCCGCGAGCGCGGGCTGATGAGGTCGGTGGGGTCGAGCTGGTTGCCGCAGGTGTCGCACTGGTCCCCGCGGGCGCCCTCGGCGCCGCAGATCGGGCAGGTGCCCTCGATGTAGCGGTCGGGCAGGGTGCGCCCGGTGGAGGGGGAGATCGCCGAGCGGGTCACCTGCTGGACCATGTAGCCGTTGTCCCGCACGGTGGTGAACATGTCCTGGACCACGTGGTAGTGGTTGCCGGCGGTGGTGCGGGTGAACAGGTCGTAGGACAACCCCAGGGCCACGAGGTCCTCGACAATGAGCCGGTTGTTGCGGTCGGCGAGCTCCCGGGCGCTGAGACCCTCCTCGTCGGCGGCGACGAGGATCGGGGTGCCGTGCTCATCGGTGCCCGAGACCATGAGGACGTCATGACCGGCCATGCGCATGTAGCGCGAGAAGACGTCAGAGGGGACACCGAAGCCGGCGACGTGGCCGATGTGACGCGGGCCGTTGGCGTACGGCCAGGCGACTGCGGACAGGATGTGGGTCATGGAGGTCAGCCTATCGGGTTCCGCGGCCGCTTCAGTCCAGGGCCACGGATCTGGTCCACGGCCTGCGGGGGTGCACCGCCACCCGGTAGTCTGTCCGAGTCGTGCGGCTCCCGCCCGGTGATTGTTCCGACATATCGACGCCTCCTGTGAGGTCTCGGGTGCGCTGCGGGCTTCCGGCATCACCATGCTGCCGTGCACGCCGTCATGACGTGTTCCCACGCGCCTCTCACACGGACACGATGGACCAGAAAGGCCAGTTATGTCCCAGTACCCCGGCTCCCAGTACCCAGCGAGCCCAGCCGGCTGGTCGGCCAACGGCTACGACCCGGCTCTCGCCGGCGCTCAGTCTTCGCAGTACCCGCCGGCCGCACCATTCCAGACGCCTCAGGGCGGTTACTCAGGTGCCGCGAGCCAGCCGGCGACGTCCAAGAGCCTGGCCGCCCCGACGGCCTTGGCGGTGGCCGGCCTGGCCATCCTCCTCATCGCCATCATCGGCGGAATCGGCTCGGCGGTCACCCGCGGCCAGTTCAACGCCACCGTCACCAACCTGCCGGATGACCAGGCCGCCACGGTGGAGCTGGACAAGGGCAGCACCTACGGGCTGTTCTACAGCGACGGCGACGACGCGCCGGAGTGCTCGGTGACCTCTCCTGATGGCGACGACGTCGACACGAAGTCCAGCTCGTCGTCCACGAAGGTCAAGGGCGGCAAGCTCTTCTCGACCTTCTCCTCCAAGAAGTCGGGCGCCTACACCGTTGACTGCAACAGCACTGCGGGGGTCTCCGTCGGTGAGATCATCGCCCCCTCGTCGGCGACGGCCACCCTGCTGTCACTGTTCGGGGCCGTCGGCGCGATCATCATGGCGGTCGTGGGTCTGGCGATGGGCGCCGGCGGCATGGCCTGGCGCTCCAAGCTGGCCGCCACTGGCACGGCCCCGGCTGCGGCAGGTGAGGCCTTCAGCACAACGGCCGGTGCGACGCCCGGGACTCCGACCGTCTACACCCAGGGGGCCTGGCAGTCCGACCAGCAGCCGCAGGCGGCGCAGTACGCCCAGCAGCCCCAGTACCAGCAGCCGGAGCCGGCCCCCCAGCAGGCCCCTTACGCGGCTTCGGCTGCGGGGGCGGGAGCCCAGCCCCAGTACTCGCAGGTGGCCCCGACCGCCCAGTTCGGGTGGACGGGTCAGCAATCGGCTCAGCAACCTGCGCAGCAGCAGGCTCAGCCCGCACAGCCCTCGGTGTTCACCCAGCCCGTGCAGCAGGGGCAGCAGCAGGCTCAGCCCGGGCAGCCGGGCCCGTACCAGCAGCCCGGCGGCTGGCCGGCCCAGTAGCCCACCTCTGGCAACGCATGGGTGCCCTCACCGAGACAATCGGTGAGGGCACCCATGGTGTTCGGGGCGATTCGGGGCCCGACCCCGGCGACCGGCCCCGGTGGCCGGTGCGAGCAGTCCTTCAGTGGGAGGGCACCAGCTCGATGCCGGCAGCACTCATGTCGGCGCGGGCGGCGCGCCCCAGCTCGGGGCTGACCGGTTCGGTCAGATCGGTCAGGACCCGCACCCGGTAGCCCTGCCGGACCGCGTCCAGGGCGGTGTCCTTGACGCAGTGGGACTCGGCCAGGCCGACGACGTCAACGGCCTCGATACCGGCGGCGCTGAGGATGTCGGCCAGGGTGCGCCCGTCCTCGTCAACGCCCTCGAAACCGGAGTAGGCGGCGGCGTACTGGCCCTTCTTCACGGCGGCGTCGGCCTCCAGGGCGCTCAGGGCGGGGTGGAGCTGGGCCTCGGCGGAGTCAGCCACGCCGTGAACGGGCCAGGTGTCGATGAAGTCGGGTTCGCTGGAGAAGTGCTCACCGGGGTCGATGTGCCAGTCCTGGGTGGTGACCACCAGGTCGTAGTCCCCCCGGTGGGAGGACAGGTGGGCGGCGATGCGCTCGGCGACGGCGTTGCCGCCGGTCACCGGCAGGGCGCCTCCTTCGCAGAAGGTGGGCTGGACGTCGACGATGATGAGGGCCCGTCGAGCGGGGGCCTGGGAACCGGTGCGGTGCTCGGTGTTCATGACACGACCATAGCGGGATCGGCCCCGACAGGAGCCCGTTCGGCTCAGTCTGCGGTGTCACGCAGCGCCAGGGACGCGCGGTAGACCTCGTTGGGGCGCAGACCGGCCTCACCGGCCGCCTGGGCCGCGGCCGCCTTGAGGCGCATGCCGGCCTCGGCCAGCGCCAGGGCCTTGTACGCGGCGGCCTCGGGGCTGGCGGTGACAGGCTCGGCTCCGGCGACCACAAGGACCACCTCCCCCAGGACGCCGTCGGCCGTGGCCAGGGCCAGCTCGGCCAAGGGGGCCCGCAGCACCTGCTCATGGGTCTTGGTCAGCTCCCGGCACAGTGCCGCGGGGCGTTCGCCGCCAAGAACCTCGGCCATGGCGACCAGGGAGTCGTGGACGCGGCGGGGGGACTCTAGGAAGATCATGGTGCGCTCCTGGGTGGCCAGGGACTCCAGGGCCCGGCGCCGCTCCCCCGGCCTGCGCGGCAGGAATCCCTCGAAGCAGAAGCGGTCGGAGGCCAGTCCGGACAGGGCCAGGGCGGTCAGCACCGCTGAGGGGCCCGGTGCGACCGTGACGGGCACCTGCTCGCGCACCGCAGCCTGGACGAGCCGGTACCCGGGGTCGGAGACCGAGGGCATGCCGGCATCGGAGACGACCAGGACGCGCAGGCCGGCGCGGGCGGCCTCGAGCAGCTCGGCGGCGCGCTCGCGCTCGTTGTGCTCGTGGAAGGCGATGACGCGCCCGCGGGGCTCGACGTCGAGGCGCTGGGCCAGGGACCGCAGCCGGCGGGTGTCCTCGGCGGCGATGAGGTCGGCCTGCTCCAGGGCGCGACGCAGACGCAGCGAGGCGTCGGAGACATTGCCGATCGGGGTGGCAGCCAGGGTGATCGTCCCGCCGCGCAGGTCCGGGCTGTGGGCGGCGGGAGCATCGACGTTGTCATCGGCGGCGGCAGGTGGGGGCGGGCTGCTCTCAGTCATAGGACACAGTATGTCGGTGCGCCCTCGATGTAGCCTCCGCCTACACTCGGGGTGTGACGACTCCGAGCGCGCTGTCTCCCGAACAGTCCCCCGAGCAGTCCCGCGACGGTTCCCCCGGCCCGGACGCGGAGCAGGAACGAGCACAGGAAGCCGCCCCGGCGCGGGACGAGGCCACGAGCCCCGCGCCGGTCGAGGTCGCCGTCGCAGAGCCGGTCATCGCCGAACGCGACACCGAGCCCGCCGCCGAGCGCACCGAGGCCGAGCTGCGCACCATGCTCGGGCTGGGCCCGGTGGGTGCCGTGATGCCCCTCGGCGTGAGGGCCCGCGGGTGGATCGTCACCGGCGTCGTCGGCGTCATCGCCGCCCTGCTGCGCCTCATCGGACTGAACCACCCCAAGACACTCATGTTCGATGAGATCTACTACGTCAAGGACGCCTACTCCCTGTGGCACCTGGGCTATGAGGCCGCCTGGGACGACAAGGCCGGCTCAGCTGACGCGGCCTTCGCCATGGGGGACTTCTCCAAACTCACCGACAGCGCCGCCTACGTCGTCCACCCACAGCTGGGCAAGTGGCTCATCGGTGCCGGCATGGAGATCTTCGGGCCGGAGTCGCCCTTCGGTTGGCGGTTCATGCCGGCCGTCGCCGGGATCCTCACGGTGATGCTGCTGGCGCGCCTGACGATGCGCCTGACGCGCTCACCGCTGCTGGCGGGCCTGGCCGGGCTGCTCCTGGCGATCGACGGCGTGGCCCTGACCGAGTCCCGCATCGGGCTGCTGGACGTGTTCATCGGTTTCTTCGCCACCTTGTCCCTGTACTGCCTGGTCCGCGACCGGGAGTGGTCGCGGGCGCGACTGGCCCGCAGGATGGCGGGGACCACGCCCGGGGCGCGCGCCCCGCACGCCACCATCCGTCCCTGGCTGCTGGCCGCGGGCATCGCACTGGGGCTGACCTGCTCCATCAAGTGGTCGGGTCTCTACCTCGTCGCGGTGTGCGGCATCGCCGTCGTCACCTGGGACACTCTGGCGCTACGGCGAGTGCGCGCACGGGCCTGGTTCCTGGAGGGGACGGTCGCCCAGGGCGTGAGCGACTTCCTGCAGGCGATTCCGGTGGTCATCGTGGTCTACGTCGGCTGCTGGTGGTCCTGGTTCACCCACCTGGGTGCCTTCAAGCACGGCTGGACGGCCGAGCAGATCAAGCAGGGGCTGCCGGTTCCCGCCCCCTGGCTGTCCGGTTACGTCGACAACTCGGTGTTCGAGAAGATCAACGACTTCATCGCCTACCACCAGCAGATGTACGAGTTCCACGTGGGCCTGGACGCCCCGCACACGTACCAGTCGAAGCCCTCGGGCTGGCTGCTGCAGACCCGCCCGACCTCCTTCTTCTGGGAGGACAAGGCTCAGGTGCCGCAGACCTGCGGGGGTGGGGACTGCATTCAGGCCATCACCTCGATCGGGAACATCGTCATCTGGTGGTCGGCCGTGGTGGCGCTGGTGGCCGTGGTCATCATCGGGGTCAAGAACCGCGACTGGCGGGCCTGGGTGCCGCTCATCGGCTACCTGGGCCTGTACGTGCCCTGGTTCCAGTACCGGGATCGCACCATCTTCACCTTCTACACGGTGGCCTTCGTGCCCTGCGTTGTGCTCGTCCTCGTGCTGGCGCTGGGCATGGCCTCCGGGCTGCTGCCACCGCTGCCGGGCTCGGCGAGCGCCGACACCCAGTTGGAGGCCCTCCTCAGGCGGCAGATCGGCCCGGGCATCCGGCCGTGGCGCGGCATGGGCGCCAGATTCCTGGGTTTCGGCCCGCAGTTCGCGCGCACACCCGTGTGGACGCCGCCGGTGGAGGAGACCGACCCCGGCATCTACCGCATCAACCCGGCTCTGGTCGACGTCGACGACGACCTCGAGCCCGGCGCCCCCCTCACCGACCCGCGGACCGATGCGGCCCTGGCGCGCAGCTACGACGAGCTGACCGGCTACCCGGCCCCGTCGACGTCGTGGGACGCCACCAAGCCGGCGTGGTCCGACGGCGGGGTGCCACGGCTGGCTGGCCGCCGCAGCCCGTGGGCCTCCTTGGCGAAGTGGACGATGGCCCCCACGTGGCAGATCCGCACCGAGGGCATCGGCCTCATCATCGTGGTCACGCTCCTGGCCTGTGCGGCGGCAGCCTTCTGGTGGCCGATCTGGACCGGGCAGACGGTCTCACGCTCCTTCTGGGTCTCGCACATGTTCCTGTCGTCCTGGATCTAAGTCCCCTGCCTCCGCGGCGACGACGGTGATGTGCTGCTCGCCGCCGGGATGCTCCAGCTCGTCGACGACGGCGAGCGCCAGGTCCTCAGGGCTGATGCGGGACTCACCATGGGCGTCCCGCAGAAGCGTGGTGGTTCCGCGGCGGTAGGAGCCGGTGGCATCTCCTGGAGCGAAGATCGCCGGAGGGCTGAGATAGACCCAGCCGTTGTAGTTGTGCGCCTGGCACGCCCGGAACTGATCGAGGCTTGCCTGGGCCACGTCTCTCCATGCCGGCGGCACAATGGTGGGGTCGTCAATGGCGAGGGTGCCGGGATTGCCGGGCGAGCTCAGCACAGCCGCGCCCCCGATGATGAGCAGGGGCGTTCGGTTCCTGGAGGCGGCGTCCAGGACGGCCGTCGTCAGTTGGGCCAGGTCGCTCTCGTGACCGGCGGGCGGGCGCAGGGCGACCACAGCGGCGTCACTGTCTTTCAGGAGACCGGCCACGCCCTCGACGTCGGTGACGTCCAGCAGGCGCGAGGTGAGGCGGGCGCCAGCCCGATGGCGCCGCCGCCGGGATACGGCGGTCACCTCGTGATCGCGGCTGAGCGCTTCGTTGACGACGGCGGTCCCGGCCATGCCGGTGGCACCAAGGACGGTGATTCTCATGAGGGGTCCTTTCGAGAGGAGGATCGGGAGGAGTGCGGGGCAAGCTGTCCTGCGCTCATCGCAGTGAGAGCGAGCGCGAACCCCAGGAACTGGAAGGGCGTGAGTGCCTCATCGGCGACGACGTGTCCGAGGAGCGCCGCGTTCAGAGGTGAGAGCAGGCCCAGCAGTGCCGTCGGCGTGACCGGCAGCCTGCGGATACCCTCGAACCACAGGACGTAGGCGGCAAGCCCTCCTACGAGCCCGAGCCAGGCGTATCCCGCCAGAGCCGCCGTATCGATTCCGGTCGGGAGGCCGTCGATGACGAGGGCGGGCACGATGAGCAGGAGGCCGGCACCGGTGAGCTGCCAGCCGGCCAGATCGAGGGCACTGACGCCCTCGGGCCTGCCCCACCGTTTGGTGAGCACGACTCCCAGCCCCATCGAGGCGGCTCCGCCCAAGCCGGCCGCCACCCCGAGGGCGTCGAGCTGAGCCTGCGGTCCCAGGACGACGAGAGCGATACCGACAACGCCGGCCACGCCCCACATCAGGCTCCATGCCGATAGGCGCTCACCAAGGACGGTGACGGCGAGGCCCGCGATGATGATCGGTTGCGCAGCCCCAAGTGTCGCGGCCACACCTCCGGGCAGGCGCTGCGCGGCGACGAAGAGGAGGGGGAAGAAACAGGCCATGTTGAGGGCCCCGAGGACGATGCTCTTCCACCACCACGTTCCGCGTGGCAGCTGCCGGGAGGCAAGGAGGGCGAGGACGCCCGCAGGGAGTGTCCGCATCAGTGCCGCGAAGACCGGATGCCCCGGAGGAAGGGCGTGGGTGGTGACGATGTACGTCGTCCCCCACACAGCCGGTGCCAGGGATGTCAGAGCAATCCAGGCGATTCTCGATCGGCGGCCTGACAGACCGGCGCCGGGCGCAGCCGACCTGGAGTCGCTCGAGGCTTGGGAGGGCGCGACATGAGTCGTCATGCGTCCAGCCTGAGGCGCTCACATCGATTCGTCGATGACATGGATGAGATGGGAGCGATGCACACATAAGATTGATGGATGGAGTTGCAGCAGTTGAGGTACGCCGTGGCCATCGCCGAGGAACAGAGCTTCACGCGCGCGGCTGAGAGGTGCTTCGTGGTGCAGTCGGCCCTGAGCCGGCAGATCAAGTCCTTGGAGAGCGAGCTCGGGGTGAGGCTGTTCGCGCGCACGAGCCGCAAGGTGGAGGCGACGCCCGCCGGCGAGGCGTTCGTGGAGCAGGCACGGTTGTGCCTCCGGGCAGCGGAGCGCGCGAAGGCCTCGGCAGCGGCCGCTCACGGAGAGATCCGGGGGTCACTGACCATCGGGGTGATCCCGACCGTGACAGCAGTGGATGTTGCGGCGGTGCTGGGCGCATTCCGTCGCAGCTACCCCGAGGTGGGCGTGCACGTGCGCACTGGCGGCAGTGATGAGTTCCTGCGTCGTATTGCGGCTGGGGAGCTCGACGTGGGCTTCCTCGGCCTGGCGGAAGGCGTGACGCCGCAGGGCGTGCAGACGCGAGAGCTCTCACGGGAGCGCCTGGTGGCGGTGCTGGCGGAGGGGCACCGATTGGCGGAACGACGCCGACTCCGCCTGGAGGACCTGGCCGACGAGCCGTTCGTGGACTTTCCCGAGGGGTCGTCGGGACGCGAGCAGTCCGATCTGGCCTTTGACAGGGCTGGGCTCCGCCGTGAGGTGAGCTTCGAGGTGAACACGGCCGACCTACTCACCGGATTGGTTCGTCAGGGACTGGGGGCCGCTCTTGTCGCTCCCAGCGTGGCCCGAGAGGCGCCCGGCTGCGTGTGCATCCCCGTCAGCGACGGTCCGGTGCGGGTGGAGTACCTGGCGTGGGACTCTTTCAACCCAAGCCCGGCTGCACAGGCCTTCGTTGACTCCGTCCCCACGCCCACAGCCAACACCCCTTGTCGCTAGCCGCGACGACGGCGTAGATGCGGGGCGAGAAGCATGGCACCGTACGCAGCCACCAAGAAGAACGCTATCGACCCCTGCTGAGAACTGGACAGAGTCGGATAGCGTCCAACGCACACGGCATAGGTCACTGCGTCAAGAATGAGACCTGATGCGGCGGCGGTCGTCCCGAAAACGAGGCGAAGCATCAAGGTGTCTGGGCGCCTCAGCTGGTAGGCGCTGTAGGCGAGGTAGGACACCAGTAGCGCCCCCAGGACGTATAGAACAGTTACTCCTACACCAACGACGGACCCCGCGGCAGGCACGAGAATCCGGCCGCCCATCACAACGATTGTCGTTGCCAGCCCCCAGATCCCTACGCCATAGGCGAGCGCGGAGCGCAGGTCTTCACAAGTAAGTTCATGATGTTGCGAGCACATACCCCCACATTACTGAAACGATCGTGGTAAGAATAGGGGGTGGCCAGACCTCACGACCCTCGGATCGCCCCGAGACTTCTCGACCTCGCAGCAGACTCGCTCCTGAATCGAGGACTCCACGGACTGAGCTTGAGACCCTTGGCCTCCGACCTGGAGGTCTCCCCTCGCACTCTGCTCTATCACTTCGGCAGCAAAGAGAAACTGATCGTGGAAGCGATCCGGCATCTACGCCGGCGCCAGCCTGCGATCCGGAAGCTGCTAGAAGACCCACCGACGACGTCTGCCACCGCAAGCGAGTCCATCTCTGAGATGTTGGGCCGGCTGTGGGACGAGGCCAGGCAACCGCAGTCACGACCTTTTCTTGCGCTCTACTTCGAGCTGGCCGCATTGTCAGTACGCGACCCGGCGACCTACCGCCCTCTTATCCGCGCTCTTGACGACGACTGGATTCAGGCGATGCGCGGTCAACTCACATCCCTGGACGTACAGCCGCAAAGGATGGAAGCAGCCATATCGACTGCGCTTGCCGGGTATCGGGGCGCCCTTCTGCAAGCCCTCACCACCGATGACTGGAAGGCCGCCGACGAAGCCATCACCTGCATCATCGAAGCCCTCAGACAGCAGATCTCGTAGGAGGGATGAGAGTCGTCGTGATGCCTCCGCCTGCGTTGTGGGGTGATGTTGAGCGCCTTGTCAGTGGCGAGGACAAAAATAACTGGCCCGGAGCCGCTCGTGGCGGTTCCGGGCCAGCTGTGTGGTGTGTGCTCGGTGGTGTCCTACTCTCCCGCACCCTGGCGGGTGCAGTACCATCGGCGCTGTCAGGCTTAGCTTCCGGGTTCGGGATGGATGCCGGGCGTTTCCCTGTCGCTGTGACCACCGAGACGACTACATGGGCAGTGCGTCAGTGTGTTCCTTGATTCTGTTATCGGGCCGCCTGTCAACGCACACTGTGTGTGGTTGGTGGTTGGGTTGGGTGTGGACCGTATAGTGGACGCTTCGCTTTACTGTGGTTGCTCACCCCCCGGGCTGCACGCGGTGTGCGTGTGTTGGGGGTGTTGTTGTTTGTGTTGGCCTATTAGTACCAGTCAGCTCACAGACCGTTGCCGGTCTTCCACTTCTGGCCTATCAACCCAGTAGTCTGCTGGGGGCCTACCAAAAAGGACAAGTCCTTCTTGTGGAGACCTTATCTTGAAGATGGTTTCCCGCTTAGATGCTTTCAGCGGTTACCCTTCCCGAACGTAGCCAACCAGCCGTGCCCCGGGCGGGACAACTGGCACACCAGAGGTTCGTCCGTCCCGGTCCTCTCGTACTAGGGACAGGCCTTCTCAAGTCTCCTGCGCGCGCAGAGGATAGGGACCGAACTGTCTCACGACGTTCTAAACCCAGCTCGCG
>ERZ773213.821-NODE-821-length-17524-cov-8.809777_pt1 | contig 17524 bp, 20 predicted proteins | sample MGYA00580996_ERZ773213 | MGnify/ENA primary metagenome ERZ773213 (study PRJEB29015, sample SAMEA2738152) | human oral metagenome | biome: human oral; feature: human-associated habitat; material: saliva | place: China | collected 2197 ...
ACCCGGATTGCGGTTTGAAGACCCGCGACTACGAGGAGACAAAGAGGACGCTGGAAAATGTGGTGTCCGCCGCGAAGAAGGTTCGGGCGAGCCTGTAGCCTCTTGATAGGTCCGCGAGCAGCGGGGTTTTGCCCGAGAAGGTGAGAAAATATCACCTTTTCGGCAAAATACCTGCTGCTCGCGGATTGTTTTCCCCGCATCCCGGGCCATCCTGCGGGCAGATTGAGGGGTAACCTCATACTGCGGGGTGAGGCGCGCCATCTGCTCACCCCCTAGAATGGGTTCATGGATAACACTAAAAAATCAGGTATTGTCACCGAATGGGTCGATTCAAACGTCAAACCGGGCGATGATTTCTTCCGCCACGTGAACGGCGCGTGGCTCGACACGTACGAGATCCCCGCCGACCGCTCCAAAGACGGCGGTCTGTACACCCTGCGAGATGACGCCGAGAAGCATGTGCGTGAGATCATTGAGCGCGTCGCCAAGGAACAGCCTGCTTCCCGTATTGGTGCACTGTACAACTCGTTCATGGATACCAAGAAAATTGAGGCGGATGGTCTGGGTCCGCTGCTGAAAGAGGTCGCCCCCATCCTGAACGCACAGACCCCGCAGCAGCTGGCGGTCACCCTGGCGCTGCTCTCACGCGCGGGTATTTCGCAGCTGATCGGCTGGTACACGAGTATCGATTCGAAAGACCCGCAGAAATACACGTTCTATATGACCCAGTCGGGCCTGAACCTGCCGGATGAGGCGTACTACCGTGAGGAGAAGTACGAGCAGGTGTGCTCCGCCTATATTGAGCATATTGCGCGTGTTTTTGAGCTGACTGGCTTGGCGGAGGGGTTCAGCCTCACCCCGGCGGAGGCGGCGAAACTGATTTTTGCGCATGAGGCCGAGATCGCCGCCCACCACTGGGATGTGGTCGCTAACCGCGACGCCGAGGCGCGGTACAACCCGGTGGATGCGGCTGAGCTTGAGGAGAAGTTCCCCGGGTTCCAGTTCTCACACTGGCTGCGGGCGCTTGGTGCTGACCCCGACAGCATGGGCAAGGTGGTGGTGTCTCAGCCGTCGTTCTTTGAGGGTGTGGCGCGCCTGTGGGAGCAGACGCCGCTGCTAACGTGGAAGCTGTGGGCGGTGTGGAATGCTGTGCATTCGCGGGCACCGTTTATGTATGACGAGCTGGTGCAGGCGAATTTCGATTTTTACGGCCGCACCCTTTCGGGTACGGAGAAGCTGCGCGATAGGTGGAAACGCGGCGTGGGCACGGTTGAGAAGGCGCTCGATCAGGAGGTCGGCAAGGAGTACGTGGCGGTGCATTTCCCGCCGGAGCATAAGGCGAAGATGCTCAAACTGGTGGATAACCTGCTGGAGGCATACCGCCGCTCGATCACGAACCTGGAGTGGATGACCGAGGCCACCCGGGCGAAGGCCCTGGAGAAGCTGTCCATGTTCGTGACGAAGATCGGTTACCCGGATGAGTGGCGTGACTACTCGAAACTTGAGCTGGTTGAGGGCGATCTGTTCGAGAATTTGCGCCGCGCCTCCGCCTTTGACTGTGATTTTATGCTGGAACGCAACGGCCAGCCGGTGGATAAGAATGAGTGGCTGATGTCGCCGCAGACGGTAAACGCTTACTATATGCCCCCGGCGAATGAGATCGTGTTCCCGGCCGCTATTTTGCGCCCGCCGTTCTTTGACCCCGAGGCCGACGACGCAGCAAACTACGGCGGTATTGGTATGGTGATTGGGCACGAGATCGGCCACGGTTTTGATGATAAGGGCTCACGCTATGACGGCACGGGGGCGCTGAATAACTGGTGGACCGATGAGGACTATGAGGAGTTCAATAAGCGCACGCACGCCCTGGTTGAGCAGTATAACGCCTACACCCCGGTGGGTCTTGACCCGGAAAAGTTCCGGGTAAACGGTGAGCTGACGCTGGGTGAGAATATTGGTGACTTGGCGGGACTGTCGATTGCGATTGAGGCATATAAGATCGCCCTTGAACAGCAGGGTATTAATTCGTTGGAGGACGCGCCGGTGCTTGATGGGATGAGCGCGGCACAGCGTCTGCTGTGGTCCACGGCTCAGGGCTGGCGCACGAAGTCCCGCCCGCAGCACGCGGAGATGATGATTTCGGTGGATCCGCACTCCCCCGATGAGTTCCGGGTGAACGGCACAGTACGCAATATTGACGAGTTCTACACGGCTTTCGGTGTTGCTGAGGGCGATCAGCTGTACCTGCCGCCCGAGGAGCGGGTACGCATCTGGCTGTAGCGCCCTGTGCCTTTGACAGAATCTTTAGCAGACCCACAAACCCGCGGACAGAGGGTATCGGTTCGAGCAGCGGATATTTTCTCCTCTGTTAGAACACATATCCTCTGCTCGCGGCCTCAGGAGCTAGATGTTAGGTCGTGCGGCGAGTCCACTTGGTGAGGGTAAGACCCGCTGTAACAGCTATGAGGGATGCGGCACACACTATGGCGTACAGCCCGGTATCAGCCCACACACTCACATGTGAGAACAGCAGGCTGCCTAATGCGGTGAAGAGTGCAGTTGCCAGGAAAATAACCGACATAACTTTCCCAATATGTTTGGGGGTACTGTTCTTCTGCACATCACTATATAGTCGAATATTGTAAATAACTATAATTCCTGCGCTTATAAATAATGCACAAAATACACTAATAATTCCGGGAATAATAGCTATACAGTACGCGCAGCACATCAGAAATAGTAGAGTATTTGGGTGAGCTTTTGCCCCGAGACTGGGCGTTTTATGAATAATAGCGGATGCAGCCACAGCACCCAGCGCCGAGATAAACATGCCCAACCCATACATGTTTGAGTCCATCCCCAGGTGCGCCACTCGCCCCAGCAGCAGATACAGAGTGGAGGCTCCCCACACGTTAATGACCGTAATGTAGAGTACCTCGCGTCTAAGATATGCTGAAGAGGCTATATATGCTAGTCCATCACTTAAATCACGGGTTATTCGAGGTTTTTCTTCCTTCATCTCAGCACGAGACACACGCCGCCCCGAAGGCAGATACAGGGTGATTACCAAAGAGAGCATGAAGGAGACAAAATTAACAATCAGCGCAGCTTCAAGAGCATCAGCTGTCTGTTGCGCCAGGATAGCTGCACCCACTAGCGGGCCCGCCGAACGCGATAATTCCCCTACCACCGAATAAACACTATTGTATTTTTCAAACTCTTGAGTATGGAGTATTTCAGGAATGATAGCCCGGCTGGTGGGCGCATATATTGTTGCGATAAGCGACAACCATGCCGAAAGAATGAGCACAATAAAAACACTTGCGTGCCTGTCAAGGTATATCGATAATACGGCGGCGACTATACAGAAAATACTGTTTATAATGTCATAGGCGATAAGCAGTGTTTTCTTATTGTATCTGTCAATAATTGTGAACCCCAGAATACTGGCAAGAAGCACCCCTGCCCCATTGAGTGCGTTCATCAGCCCCACCATCTGATTACCTGCATGTTGGCTCACGTACCATGCGACCACCACAGTGTAGGCGATCGACCCTACTCGGGAGAGGGCGGTGGCAGGAATAAGGTTGTGTGCCCTGCTGTATCTGTTAACCACCTGGTTTATCACCGTTTCATCATTACCCATACGGCGCGGCTTCTAGCTCGCAGTGTTGGATTTTTATATCCTTCGCGGGTGCATAAGAGTGCATCTATACCTTGTTCGTGCCGCTGGTTGCGGAGGAGGAGAGCGAGGCGTCAGTGCTGATGACCCACTTGTTGTCTTTGTAGGTTAGATGCATCTCTGCGTCATCGGTTATTTCCCGCTTGTCACTGGAAATATCTCGCGCACGGCCATCTGACACAGCGAACTCCCCAATAGTGATTTTCGTTGTGCAAGGCCACATGTATGTGTCGTCTTTTTTCGTGGGCAGGGGATCTTTAAGGATGAAAACGCACTTGGATTCCCCCACCCATGCCTTGGTGAAGGGTTTCCCAAAATACTCGTACACGCCCTTTTTGTCTGCCTCCTCCATGTTCACCTGCTGAATACAGGTGTCTTCCCCGGTGTTTATGGCGTAGGTGATGGCGGCCGCATAATGCCCGAGGGCGGAGTAGATTCCCGCAACGGTTTTATTGTCGATGTTGGCGGGTTTGACGGGTTTAGGCGTGTTCTTGGCGCGGTGCTTTCGGGTGGCGGGTTCGTAGGTTCCCGCGGAGGTGTCGTAGCTGTCGAACTTGATCTCGCCCGAGTAGTCTCCCCTTATGTCTGTGAGCTGGGCGGAGGAGGTGCAGGCCCCTAACGCGGTGGCACCTGTTGCGGCGATCCCCGTGAGCACGGCGCGGCGGGTCACAGCGGAAGTTCGGTTTAATTCGGAAGCCATAGGGTCATCGTTCCTTTTGCGGTCGATGGTCGGTTCTTCATTCATCATATCGACCGCCGGGGAACATCTAAAGACCCCACCGCCTTCACTGTGGTGCAGGTAACCAGTATTATGGCTTGTGAATCATCTGTAACACTCGTAAGCTGTTCCACTGTGCGCGGAGCACAGAAGAAATAGGGCACCGAGTCCTGCGGGGGGCGAGCGCGGCAGCAGCCTTGTGCTGGCACCCTAGACGCGGGAGGTGCCCCCTGCACCGGGCGATGAGGAGCTGTCGTCGGTGGGCAGGGTATCAAAGACCCACCGCTCGTCCTTGTACCGGGCAACAATATCCATGGGGTACTCTTGTGACCGTTCTGATTCTGGGACTTCTTCCACTGAACGATTCTTCACCCGGAAGGGGCCGATTTTAAGAGTGAGCAGAGCTGGCCACGTGTAGGTATCGCCGTCTTGCCGGGGTGTAGCCTCTTTAAGACTAATGATGAGTGTGGGGTCAGCAACCCAGGTGGAGTCACTCACATGGCCTATAGCCCTTGTCAGAGAGGCTTTATCTTCGCTGTTTAATGCGCTTTTTCCAACACATTCCGCGTCGCCGCTGGTGAACCCGTAGATGTAGGCGGCAGCCAAGTAGGCAATATTGGCGTGAAGTCCGGCCACGCTGTTCTTATTCGCTTCTTCGGGAAGAATAGGTTTGGGGACGTTTTTGGCACGGTGTTCCCGGGTGGCGGGTTCGTAGGTTCCCGCGGAGGTGTCGTAGTTCTCGATTTTCGCTTCGCCGCTAAAGTCGGTGCGTTCAGAGCTTGAGGGGCTGGCTGCCCCTTCCTCTATTGTTTGTGTGGTGGCAGCAGGCACCAGTGTGGAGGCGCATCCTGTGAGCGCGGTAGCGGCTGCAATACCCACGGTCATGAGTGCGGTGCGGCGGGTATAGGCGGAAGTTGTCATAGTGTGTCATCCTCAACGATTGGTGATTGCCATATTAGTTTATCTGTAGGGAGGTATCTAGTTTAACGGCTTAACCACGGTGTTGCTTGTTATTTTGGCAAGTATTTCATCTCTGGCGGCGGGCGCCTGGGCCTGAAAGCTGATCGTCCTGGGCTCATCTGAGAGGACCGAAAACGGGTGGAGGTTTAGTCACCGGTGTACTGCCCGTCGGCGCGCAGCGCATGCCCAAACGTTACCCCTGAATATTGTGTTAAAGCAGCGCTAAAACGCTTCGCGCCGCGCTGTCCGGGCCGCTTTTGCGCGACTATTCAGGTTCTTTCCGTACAATAGAATACGTTGCCTCCGTACAGGTGCGCGGCACCCGAATAACCGTGCACAGTACGTATTGGCGGCTTCACCGTGACTATTAGTGCGCTACAGAAAGGGTGTCCAGTGTCTGACGTTCCCGCCTCCGAACCACAGTTCGGTGCACCCCCAACCGTTACCCAGGCCCCGGCCAGGCTGGGCACCCAAGGCACCCTGGATTTGGTGAAAAAAGAGACCCGCGCACCCGAGGCAGCCACGGTGAATAACGGCGCTGATGAGCTGGCAATAGCGCTGAATAACACCGACCTGAAATCCCCCACGTTGCTTGACACCCTTGAGAACACGATCTCGGTGTACGGTGCCGACACGTTCAACGGTATTGACGTAATCACCCAGCGGCTGCTGAACATGCAGGAGCTTGAGCTCGCCCCCGAGTCGCCGCAGACGAAAGCCTCAAAAAACTTGGCTGAACTACGCGCGCAGATCAATTCCCTGGATTACAGCGCAATTGACGGCACCCCCGGCAAGCGCGGCCTGGCAAAACGCCTGCTGGGGCGCGGCAAAAACAAGATGGAGGCGTTCTTCTACCAGTACGCCACCGTCAACCGCAATATTGAGGGCATCAGCAAAAAACTTAAAAAGTCCACGGACGCCCTGGTGATGCAGCAGGCGGAACTGGTGAAGCTGCGTGAACGCCTGCAGGAAGGCATGCGGGATTTGAACGAGAAGGTTGCGGTGCTTCAGCAGTTCGCCGATATGGTGCGTGCCGCCGCCGAAGAGACCCGGCTTGAAGGGGATGAAGAGACCGCGCGCATTTACACCGAGAAGGTGCTGTACGTGACCGAGCAGCGCATCAGCGACCTGCTCACGAAGCTTGAAATTGCCGGGCAGGCGTACCTGACCAGTGACGTTGTCTCCAGCAACGGTAAAGAGCTGATTCGCGGTATCCGCCGCGCCGAAGACACCACCCTGTGGGCGTACAAGATGACCGCCTACATCGCCCGCTCTTTGGGCATGCAGGAGGCGGTGCTGCAGCAGCTTGGCGCCCTGAAACAAACCACGGAGAACGCGATCACACGTAACGCCGAGATGCTGTCCTCGCAGGCTACGCGCATCCAGCAGATGGCGTCCCAGCCCGCAATCGACCCGCAGGTGCTGGAGCAGGCGCACGGCAAGGTGCTGGCCGCTCTTGATGAGATTTCCTCCTTCAGGCAGGGGGCGGTGGATGCGTTCGCCCAGTCAAACCAGATGCTGCGGGAGCTCACCGCCGACTCGATGCGCCGCGTCGAACGCGCCAACGCCGAAGAGAACACGGTCACCGGCGGCGGTTCTGCCCGCGCCATCACCGGGAACTAACACCAATGAGCTTCCTTAAATGGTTTCTTGGGGTTCAGGATACACACCCTGCACCCCAGCCTGGGCAGCAGCCAGCCCCACCCGGGGCGGGGGTGGGCGAGCATGCTGCCCAGGCCGGTAACGCACAGGTGTACCCGCAGGTACACGAGCCCACACCCGCCGAGGTGATCGCGGAGGCCAGCATACGCCTGGGGCAGTTCGCTGACACGGTACCGCCTCGGGCGCTCTTTCCGGCGTTTGAGATGGTCGAGACCTACCGGAAGATCACGGATGAGGCGGGGTCTAACACGCACCGGGCGCTGCCGGAAACAACCTCATACACCCTGCAGACGGCGCTAAGCACCTACCTGCCGAACCTTTTCACCGCCTATACGCGCACCCACTCCCCCACCGAGACGCAAACCACCGAGCTGGTGCAGGCGCTCACGGAGGCGAACCGCGAGTTCTCCACCGCCCTGAACCTGGTGCGGGCCGGGCACAGCATGGACCTTGAGACGCACACCCTGTTTATGCGTAAGCGCATGGTGGCATGATGGGGGCGGTAACGTGATGGAACTGAGCATCGGGCAGAACGTGAACCTGACCCAGGCCGCCCCCGAGGTGCACAATATCCTGGTGGGGCTGCGGTGGCGCACCGACGAACCGCTGCTGCGTGAATGCTTGGAAGCCGGGGTGCTGCTCACAGCGGGCGGGCGCCTGGTGAACCGCCGCGATTTCGTATTCGCGCACCAGGTGCTTGACAGCTCCGCCAGTGTGCACCGCCGCGAGCTCATGGGCGACGACAAGGCACAGTTCGGCATACATTTACCGGAGGTTCCGGCGGATGTGGACTCGCTGGAGGTGGTGCTTTTCATTAACGGGGAAAGCTCAATACGGCTTAACCGTGCCAGCGGCATACGGGCCCGCGTCATTAACCCGGCCACGGGAGCCACCATGTTCCGTGCACCACTGGCGCAGGTGGGCCGCAGCGCGGCGGTGCGCCTCATGCAGGTGTACCGGCACCGTGGGGACTGGAAGGTGCGTGCGGTGTGTGACGAATGGGCAGATGTTCCAGCGATGCTGCGGGGGTTCGGGTTGTGAGCCGCTACAGCTTCTTAACGGCGTACCTGGCCGACCCGGCGCCGCAGAATACTCGTGACCACGGCGGCAGCGCCCCTGCCACCACGGGCAGCGCGGCGGCCCACGCACCCCAGCGAACAGCCTCGGCCGCCACCCAAAACACCCGGCACAGCTCCCCCACACCGGCGGCGCAGCCCGGTGGCGGCGGGCGTCGCGTGCAGGCCCCCTCAGTCGTCAAACCCGGCGGGGCGAATAGCGCGGGGCGGCCGGTGGCCCCGCCGGATATGCGTAAACCCGCGCGCCGCGCCGCCACCTACACCCCCGCAGAGCCCAACAGCCGAATATCGGGGGCACCCTCCGGGGCCGAAGCCACCGAAACATCCACGACCGTAACCGCCAGCCCTACACCAGACCCCGAACCGCACTGGTGGGGGTCTGCCCCGAATATCACCGAAGCGGCGCAGGAGGAACGGGCCTTCATACTTGATGCGGTACAGTCCGGAATCGGCGGGGTGAGCATCACCGGCACGAACCTGCACGCAACCCTGCTCACCTGGGACGGCGCCACCATCGACTACCCCGAGCCTTCACGGCCCGAACCCATTGATACGGTCACCAGGATCACTCTCAACACCGACTGCACGGTGCTGAGCATACCGCCGCGGGCGCTCGCGCAGCTGCGTTCGCTGGTTGTGGGCGGAGAAAATCTTATACTGGCCAACACCAGCCTGGGGTTTACCCGAACCCTGGGCAGGGGCGCGCTAGTATTAAGCGAGAGTGGGTACGCTACGCTCGCAATAGCCATTATTGGCTAGAAATAACCACCATAAATAGACAAGAGATAAGGAAAGGTACATGGCTGCTATTAAGCTCACCAAAGGCAACCCCATTAACCTCACCAAGGAGGCCCCCGGCCTGAAGAACCTCACCATCGGTCTCGGCTGGGACCTGTCAATTGCTGGGGAAGCGTACGACCTGGACGCCTCGGTCATGCTCACCGATGAGAACGACAAGATCATTTTCGATGACGCCTCCCTGATCTTCTTCAATAACCCCACCAGCGCGGACGGGGCGATCGTGCACACCGGTGATAACCGCACGGGTGACGCCGAAGGCGACGATGAGACGATTATCGTGAACCTTGAGAAGGTGGACCCTCAGATTCAGCGTGTGCACATCCTCGCCTCTATTTACGAGGGTGAGAAGACCGGCAAGAACTTCGGTGTGGTGCGCAACGCCTACGTGCGCCTGATTAATGACGACACCAACGAAGAGATCGCCCGCTACGACCTGTCCGAAGACTGCTCGGCGGCACCGGCGGTGCTGTTCGCTGTGGTGTACCGCCATAATGGCGAGTGGCGTTTCAAGGCTGTGGAAGACCCCTTCACCGGTGGCCTGCCGCACCTGCTCACCTCTTACGGTTTTACCGTCTAGAACCCTCTAGACAGCACACACACGCTCTATAAGGAGAGCTTTTAATCAATGGCATTGTTGAAATTCTTCAAATATGACCTGCTCATCACCCTCGCGGCGCTCGTTGTGGCGATGTTCTACGGCGGTGTTTCGGGCATGGTTTCCGCCGCGATCCTGATCGTGCTTGAGATCGTGTTCTCGTTCGATAACGCGGGCGTGAACGCAAAATACCTGAACAAGATGTCGCACGCCTGGCGCCGTATCTTCCTGACTGTAGGCGTGCTCGTGGCGGTATTCGGGATGCGTCTGGTGTTCCCGTTCCTGATCGTATGCCTGGCCGGTAACGTGGGACCGGTCGAAGCGTGGAACCTGGCCATGGAGCGCGGCGACCCGCACACCCCCGGCACTTACGGCTACATTCTGGAATCTGCGCATCACACGATCGCCTCTTTCGGCGGCATGTTCCTGCTGATGCTGTTCCTCTCATTCCTGTTCGAGGCAGGTAAGGATGTGCACTGGCTGGCGGTCATTGAGAGGCCGCTGGCTAAGGCGGGGCATTTCGACTCAATGCCGGTGCTGGTTTCGGGTGCGATCCTGTTGGCGGCCGCGCAATTGTTCGGGGCCGAGCACCATGAACAGTACACGATCCTGCTCGCCGGGCTGCTGGGTATGCTCACGTTCCTGGCGACGAACGGTCTGGCGACGTTCATGGAGGACCGCAATGAGGCTCAGGAAGAGTCTTTGTCGGAGGTCGCTATGCTCACGGGTAAGGCCGCGTTCTCCATGTTCATCTTCCTGGAGGTGCTGGATGCGTCATTCAGCTTCGACGGGGTGCTGGGCGCGTTCGCGGTGACTTCCGACCCGATTATTATTGCGATCGGCCTGGGTGTGGGCGCCCTGTTCGTTCGTTCAATGACGATCTACCTGGTTGAGAAAGGCACCCTGCAGGAGCTGCGCTACCTGGATCACGGCGCGCACTGGGCGATCGGTGTTCTGGCGCTCATGCTGATAGCGACCCTGAAGTGGGATATCCCGGATTATGTGATCGGTTTATCTGGCATCGTGTTCATTGCGGGTTCGGTCATCTCATCCCGCCGCGCTAACCGCGCCGAAGCCGCCGAGAATGATGGGGACGCCAAAGAACCCGTAACCTCGGGAAGCTCAACCGATTAGGCCGCCCTGTGAGCGTGTCCGTAACCGCTGCCGGGTGGCCGCACCACTGGGGTGGGTGCTGTCACCCGGCGCGGCATGACAACTAACGTACAACGATGTAGAAGGGTATAGAAACTATGGCCATTAACCTTTCAAAAGGCCAAAAGATTAATCTGTCAAAAGATAGCGGCCTCACCCAGGTACGCCTGGGGCTGGGCTGGGACCCGATCAAGGTGAAGGGCTTCTTTGGGCGCACCAAGGAGAAGGCCGTGGACTTGGACGCTTCGGTGCTGGCCTATGATGCCTCGGGGCAAATGGTTGAGGCCGTGTTTTACGGGTCGTTGCGTGCCGCAAACGGCTCAATCATCCACCACGGCGATAACCTCACTGGTGCTGGTGATGGCGATGACGAGGTCATAGACATTAACCTGCCCGGGGTGGATGCCCGCGTCAATACCCTGGCGCTGGTGATCACCTCATATTCGGGTGATCAGTTCAGCGGTATTGAGAACGCGTTTGTGCGCGTCGAAAATGTGGAAAATCGGCAGGAGCTGGCCCGTTTTGAGATGACGCAGAAAGGCTCGCACACGGGTCTGATGGTCGCCTCCATTAGCCGGGACGGGAACGACTGGGTGTTTAAGGCCGTGGGTTCGCCGCTGCCGGGCGCCGCACGCACCCCACGGGACGTTATCGAGTCGGCCCGCGCCTACCTGTAACCTGCCAGCTAACGCGAACCGCCGGAGCAGGTTCCGGCCCGTGATACAGGGGTGCCCCAGATGACTTAACCATCTGGGGCACCCCTGTTACGTACTTTAGTCAGTCATGGTGCGCACCCCGACACTTCGGCGGCGCGGCACCAGCTAAGTGTCTTTGAGGCAGACGCAGGTAACCGCCTAGATTGAACTGCTGGGTGAGGCACTGGCTGATGCACCACCTGGCGACTGAGAGTTGAAGTCACTAAGATGCCACGCACCATTCGAATATTTGGCAGTAAGCTCGTCCTTACCCGTATGCTTCCGTTCTGTCTCTTTGAGCTCGCGCACGTTCCCGAAAGCTGCTATATATTCCCCAAGATCAAAGGTGTACGTAGCAGACCAATGGTAGGTGTCATCATGTTTAGTAGGCTGGGGTTCTTCCAGAAAAAACGTAAAAGTGGGGTTGCCAAACCATGCCTTCCCCTCTTTAAACGCCTTTAACATAGCCTTGGTAGAACTAGCCTTAGTCATATCCCGTTTTTCTTTGTCATTGAGGTCTGACTGCTCAAAATATTGGTCGTCTCCCGTAGCGAAAAGATACTGTAACGACGCTGCCATGAACGCAAGAGACGAGTAGAGGCCCGCCACTGAGTCCTCATGAATATTATCGGGTTTAACAGGTTTTGGTATGTTCTTCGCTGGCTGGGTGCGGGTAGCTGGCGAGTAGGTTCCCGCAGAGGTATCGTAGCTTTCGAGTTTTACCTCACCTCTATAGTCTTTCTCGGGCTCTTTTGTCTGATCATTACCAGAAATATCTGAGGTAGAAGAGTTTATATTTAACCCGCTGCAGGCGGTTAAAAACGTAAGGGAGCCAGCGCCTAAAAAGCCAAAGGCGGCACGGCGGTTCACTATGAATGTCATGTTAGGTTTCCTTTCAGCTGGGAATAACCAGCCTCAGCATCATACTGAGCTTTCACCACGGTGAGCGGGGGGGCCAGCCCAAATCTGCGCTGCAGCTTTTTGCGCAGGCAAGAATTTTCCGCATACCCAAGGTGCAGGGGCGACTTACGGCTTCACCGTTGAAGAGAGCGCCTGAATACCGGCAAGCTCCCACACACCACCTGTATACTCGCCACGCATAACAACTTTGCTGCTAGTTTTCCGTTCATTAGCAGGCATATCGCGCACTTGACCGGCAGCCACTAAGTAGGCACCTACTGCGGTTGTGATGGTTGCTGGCCATAGATAGTATTTACCTGATTTATTGGACGAGGATGTTTCTAGGGTGATGACATACTTGGGATCTTCAAACCAGACTTCGCCTGTTTGCAGAACCGAGTACTGTTCAACCATTATGTCGTAGTTTTTCTTCTCCTCTGGGTGAAGTTTGACCTGCTCAGTGTATTGGGAATCCCCAGTGGTCATGAGGTACTGCATTGAGGCTGCCATGAATGCCAAGGATGAGTAGAACCCTTCCTCAGAGTTCTCGTTCATGTTCTTTGGTTTGATGGGCTTAGGCACGTTCTTCGCTGGCTGGGTGCGGGTAGCTGGCGAGTAGGTTCCCGCAGAGGTGTCGTAGCTTTCGAGCTTCACTTCCCCTTTATGGTCTACCGACGACGAGCTGGACGGTGAATTAGAGGCAGCAGAAGACGACGAACTTGCCGGACCAGCAGAAGCACTGGACGATGCGCTGCTGCTCTCAGCTTCTTGATGCTTCACAACGGTTCTTATAGGGGCGCAGGCAGACAACAATGCCGCAGCAGATCCAGCACCCGCAAAGTTCAGCGCGGCACGGCGGTTAAATACGGAAGTCACAATATTATCGATCTCATTTGTCTAGATTCAGGATGTTTGACTTATTTATTATAGCTAAAGTTCGTTTTTATTACCTTAAATTTATTTTTATGAGTTATCTGAAAGATCATAGATCATGATGGTAACTTCCCACGTGCCACCAGTGTATTTCCCTTTCATATACCCCTTTTGAGGTTTTTCAGCCCCCGTAGAGGGCACAGGAACCGTCTGGCCTTGTGCGTTATGGACATTTTTACCGTAATCAAAAACAACTGTAGAGGGCCATGTGTAGCCAGAGCCTGACTTGGTGGGCTGGTCAGTTGTTAATGTAATAACAATCTTGGGGTTTTCAAACCATGCGACACCGCCTGCAATATATTGTGCCATCTCATCGTAGTCACTCAGGTCCTCTTCCTCATCAGTCTTTACCTGGTCTAGGTATTGCCGGTCGCCTGTTGTCACAAAATACTGGAATGAAGCGGCATAGAAGGCGATTGTTGAATATAGACCAGCCACCGAGTTTTCATTCATATTCGCTGGCTTAATGGGTTTAGGTACGTTCCGCGGGGGATGCTCGCTGGTGCCGGGCTCATAGGTGCCTGCGGAGGTGTCGTATTTCTCTAGTTTTGCCTCGCCTTTATAGCTCTTTGCAGACTCCGAAGATGCTGGTGAAGACGATGACGTAGAGGCCGCAGGGCTCACGGACTCCTCAGACGGCTCCGGAGAATATGAATCAGGGGTACTGATACTGCTGCTACTGCTGCTATCGCCGCTACTTTTCTTAACACTTCTTAGCGGGGCGCAGGCCGCTAAGAACGCAGCAGACCCTGCACCCAGAAGACCCAGGGCGGCACGGCGGTTAAACACGGAAGTCATGACAGGGATCGCATCCTTTCAACATAAGGTGATCGCGCACTCTTATCATACAGCGGCGGGGCAGAAGTAGCGGTTCGAAGGTGCGTGCGCTCTTAACAATTAGAATGCAGGCCACATCCATTAAGAGCGACAGTAGGCGCCTAGGCGCGTACCACTCCCATACGACAAGCCCCCTGGGCAGGAGGACTCTACAGGCACCAGCCGTGATGGCCGCTCCGATGACCTGCGCAACCATACGTTTCTATAAATATCTTTTTCTATTGAGGTATCACTCATTTATCCTTAGAGAACGGCAGCATCTACTCGCGTGTTAATAGTTAATTATTGAATTATGAATCACCACATACCGGAAAGTGCAGATATCCTGCTTTGTCACTGCGCAAGGGGCGGGTTAGCCCTATATAAATAATCTCCAATATCTGATTTTTAAGTTGATTGCAAAATACTTAAGCACTATCTCAGAATATTAATATTGCACAATAATATATTAAAAACATTTTAGACACTCTACAGTATGTACTAGTTTTATTTGAATATATTATTTATAATATGAATGTATATTTTGCGGCCAGCTCACAAAGGAACGATACAATGTCCGAGAAGAAACCCACTCAGCAGCAACCCACCGAAGAGGAAGTGCAAGATGCAGTAGCATTTGCTCTCGCAGCATCTAATTTGGCGGGATGTACCCCTCCTACGCAAGAAGACATTCAACGACTCGAAAGTTATGCCCGAGGTGAGGTTTCTATAGAAGAAGCTATAGCCGATGCACGCCGTCGCATCCAGGGAGTGTAAATACTATGGAACAGCGTTGGCTTCAAGAGCAAGCGGCAAGCCCCGAATGGTACGCCTACTATATTCCCTTCACCTATACTCTGCGCAATAAGTTTACAACCCCCAATCACCCCTATGGGGAGCCTAATCCCGAGAAGCTTGCCGCTCTCGAAGAAGAAGCAACCCAACGGCGGATGATTGATCTTCGGTTTCATCCTATTCAGGGCAACTTTGATTACAATCATATGAAAGCTGTGCATCACGCGATCTTTCAGGATGTATATGACTGGGCGGGTCAAGAACGCACCGCCCCTACCAATGGGCCCATGGTCAAACTCGGGCACGCATACTACCCTGCGGGGCCTAATCTTACTGCTGCTGCTCACGCGCAATATGACCTTCTGGCCCGAAAAAACTTGTTGCGAGGTTTAGATCAGAACACGTTTGTTACTGGACTTGCTGAAAGCTGGGGCGAGATTAATGTGGTCCACAGTTTCCGTGAAGGCAACACCCGCAGCCAGTTCGTGTTTTTCTCCCAACTCGCCCAGCAGGCTGGTTACCATATTGATACCGCTGCTTTTGCCCCTGGAAATCCTTTGCGTGACGAGTTCGTACAGGCGCGTTTCTATAGCCAAGATACCGGCAGGAACGATAGGTTAGCCGCTGTGCTGGGTAAAGCTATTACACCCATATCACCTTCTGTTTCCGCGCAGGGGCACGAAGTCCCCCTGCAACGAGAGGTCGGCCAGAGCAGGGGTGTTTCCCTGAATAATGCTGGTGACCCTAATCTCCGCAGGACAGACGATGCGCCCACGCTAGGTTCTTCTGAGGCACCTAAAAATACATACAACAGGTACCAGCTACGTTCAAAACTAGACGATGTAAAAAACACGGCTCCCTCCCACCAGCAGAACCGTTCACAGAACACACAGCAGCGGCAGGAGCCACAAAAATACAGGCAGCCCCACCCCAAGCGCGAGCGCAATGACCGTCACCCAAGGATGGGACTATAAAGTAAACGCCCAAAATCAGAGGTAGTTGGGAAGCCCACAGTATAAGCCCACCATGCACATGGGCTCTTGTTGAGCCTGTACACGTGGCGGGCTTATTGTGGGTCTACCATCATGACTTACAGCCTGCGCCCCAGCCCAGGATTACACCAGACCCCACCGTTTAAGATACGGCAGCTAGAAGCTCTCAGGCAGCAGTAACCGCCTGCTAACGGTAGTTCACAGTACCGTCAGAGGTGACACCCCAGTTATCCATAGTGGGGGCCTGCATCCTAATCAAATGCTGTAGGACTTCAGGGCGAATACTGCTATTCATTAACTACCTTAATTCCTCAGGAAGACTATCGTACACAGTATCATAAATATCCTCGCTAATAAGTCCACGATCATACGCAAGTTCCAAATATTCAGAGGAAAGATCCGTGTTATTCTCGTAAAACCACCCGAGAGTCTGCCGTGGTTCATACGGCCAACGCTGCAGCTCATCAATTACTTGATCCCTCGAAAGCAAACCCGCAGCATATCGATCACAGATCTCGCGAATACTAGCTCCAGAAAACCCAGGTTTTACCTCTTCCAAGGAGTACTTAACAAACCTTCCGAATTCTTCATCTGATAGGAGTACCTCACTCCGAAAACTCTCAGGTTTCCGCCCGGCACGTATCTGTTGTTGAATATACCGACTGGAGTCAATCCGATGGATCGTAGCTCGTATATTGTTTAATATTTGTGGCGTTAAAGACATTTAATCTTATCTATCTTGTTATTTAATGCCTCAGATTGGTAGAAGGCATACTGGAAGAAATATTACGACGTAACATGGAGGATTATTCATTAGAGGTTGTTCCGCGCCCAGAAAAACTTCAAATGACCGAAAAACCTAGAGTACGAGGCTGACATCCTGTGGAACACTGTGGGCAGTACCCGCCAGTATTTCGATACGCGGGTCCCTGTTCTACACCACACAGTGGTAGTTAACCTGCTGGTTGAGCTGTTTGTCCCCATGCGTCGAATGGCCCGTCTTGAACGGAGAGTTTGTCAATATTTTCTTTATGGGTGCGGGTATCGGTGATACGGTCGGTCATTGGGGTTTATCCTTCTGCGGCGCGTCGTAGAGCGGCTCGTGTCCGAGAGACTTCTAATGTCAGGTCGTAATCAATGAGCTCATGGGTTTCTGCGGTATCGAGGTCGTCCCAGGATCCGCGGACGCGGGGTGCTCCTCCTTCCATACCCCAAGGATCCCACTCCTCACCTTTAGCTTGAGGCTTGTACTCCCAGCGAACAAGCTCATCAATCGCTTGGGCACGGGTGAGTTCACCAACATAGTAGCGTTGACAGATCTCATACGGGGAACCGGAGCTAAACCCGGCACGGATAGGCTCAACACGTTCTGCTTTTTTGAGCATATCGGGCAGCTTGTATTCGTTGATACCGAGTCCGCGAGCGAACTGGTTGTGTTTCGCTCCGGCATCGGCGAGGGCTTTGACCATGCGGAGTTCGGCAAGTTCGATGAGTTCTTTTTCAACGCGTAGTTTGTAGGCTTTAGCAACAAGGTCTTGCAGTTCCATGGTGTGTTTTCCGTTACGAGTAGTTGGGTGTGCGGTCTAGGGGGTTTATCCTTCAGGGGTAGCCTGAGCTTTCGCGTCGATTTTGTCGCCGACTTCAGTGTAGAAGTCGTAGTCAATGAGTTTGTGGGTTTTAGCGGTGTGCATATCGTCCCAGGATCCGCGGACGCGGGGTGCTCCTCCTTCCATACCCCAAGGATCCC
>ERZ773213.843-NODE-843-length-17276-cov-12.864526_pt1 | contig 17276 bp, 10 predicted proteins | sample MGYA00580996_ERZ773213 | MGnify/ENA primary metagenome ERZ773213 (study PRJEB29015, sample SAMEA2738152) | human oral metagenome | biome: human oral; feature: human-associated habitat; material: saliva | place: China | collected 2197 ...
TCGAGGGCTGGTCGGACCCGTACGCCACCTGGAGCCACGACGCCGGCATCAAGGTGCCCGCCGGCATCGACGTCGAGCTCATGCTGGAGGAGGGCGCCCGTGTCCTGGACCGGGCGGTGGCCGTTGAGGGGCGCGACGAGGAGGGAGTCAAGGCCCTCAACGACGCCGTGTGGATCATGCGCGACCCCTCCAACCCCGTGGCCGACCGCCTGGCTGCGGGCATGTCGGACTCGGTCCAGGCCGCCCTGGAGCGCCTGCCGCTGCGCGACCACGTCTCGCCCTCCGCCGAGTACCCCCTCCAGGTGGACCGCGAGCGCGCCCTGACCGGCTCCTGGTATGAGATCTTCCCGCGCTCGCTGGGCTCGGGGGCCGATGAGGACGGCACCTGGCACTCGGGGACGCTGCGCAGCGCGACCGAGCGGCTGGACCGCATCGCGGCCATGGGCTTCGACGTCCTCTACCTCACGCCCATCTCCCCCATCGGCCTGACCAACCGCAAGGGCCGCAACAACACCCTGACGGCGCGTCCCGGCGACCCCGGCTCCCCTTACGGCATCGGCTCCCCCGACGGCGGCCACGACGCCATCCACCCCGACCTGGGCACCTTCGAGGACTTCGACGCCCTGGTGGCGCGCTCGCGCGAGCTGGGCATGGAGGTGGCCCTGGACCTGGCGCTCCAGTGCTCCCCGGACCACCCGTGGGTGGCCGAGCACCCCGAGTGGTTCACGGTGCTGGCCGACGGCTCGATCGCCTACGCCGAGAACCCGCCCAAGAAGTACCAGGACATCTACCCGCTCAACTTCGACAACGACCCCGAGGGCATCTACCAGGCGATCCTGGAGGTCGTGCGCACCTGGATCGAGCACGGGGTGACGATCTTCCGGGTGGACAACCCCCACACCAAGCCCCTGCCCTTCTGGCAGCGGCTCATCGCCGAGATCCACGCCGAGTCCCCCGAGGTGCTGTTCCTGGCCGAGGCCTTCACCCGCCCCGCCATGATGCGCACCCTGGGCATGATCGGCTTCCACCAGTCCTACACCTACTTCGCCTGGCGCAACACCAAGGACGAGCTCATCGAGTACATGATGGAGCTCAGCAAGGACACCGCCCACCTGCTGCGCCCGGCCTTCTGGCCCACGACGCACGACATCCTCACCCCCTTCATGACCAACGGGAAGGTGCCGGCCTTCAAGCTGCGCGCCGTCCTGGCGGCCACGCTCAGCCCGACCTGGGGCATCTACTCGGGCTACGAGCTGGCCGAGTCCACACCGCGCCCGGGCTATGAGGAGCAGATCGACAACGAGAAGTACGAGTACAAGCCGCGTGACTTCGCCGCCGCTCGCCGCAACGGCATCGAGGACCTCCTCACACGCCTCAACGCCGCCCGGGCCGCTCACCCGGCGCTGCGCCAGCTGCGGGACATCTACTTCCACCCCACCAGCGATGACCAGATCCTCGCCTACTCCAAGCGGGTGGACGCCTTCCACAGCCCCACGGGCAAGGACGACGTCGTCCTGACGGTGGTCAACCTCGACCCGCACGGGGCGAGGGCCGGCGAGGTCTACCTCAACCTGGAGGCCCTGGGCCTGCCGGGCTGGGTGGACGCCTCTCGCCCGGTGGTGCGGGTGACCGACGCGCTCACCGGAGACTCCTACGAGTGGTCGGGGCAGAACTATGTGCGCCTCGACCCCTTCGCCGGGCAGGTCGCCCACGTCTTCTCCGTGGAGCCGCTGTGAGCACCGATCCGATGAGTACTGCCCCGGTGCCCCCCGGCAGCGAGACTCCAACCGCGGCGCCGGGGGGAGCCTTCGGCCCGCCCGCGGCGGGCGTGCCCGTCACGGCGCCCGTGGCGGCCCAGATGTCGGCGATCCCCACCCCCAGCAGCGGGATCCCCATGCCGCTGGCGGTGGCCCCGCCGATCCCCGGGGTGCCGGCCCTACCGGCCCAGGCCCGCCCCGGCCTGAGCCCGGACCCCGAGTGGTTCCGCACGGCGGTCTTCTACGAGGCGCTGCTGCGCTCCTTCGCCGACTCCGACGGCGACGGCATCGGAGACCTGCGCGGGCTCATCTCCCGCCTGGACTACCTGGCGTGGCTGGGCGTGGACTGCGTGTGGATCCCGCCCTTCTACCCCTCGCCCATCCGCGACGGCGGCTACGACATCTCCGACTACACGGCCATCGACCCGCGCTACGGGACGATGGAGGACTTCCGCGAGCTGGTCCACCAGGCCCATCAGCGCGGGATCCGCATCATCATCGACATGGTCGTCAACCACACCTCGGACGCCCACCCCTGGTTCCAGGCCTCCCGCTCGGACCCCGAGGGACCTTACGGGGACTTCTACGTGTGGGCCGACGACGACTCCGGCTACGACGACGCCCGCATCATCTTCGTGGACACCGAGGAGTCCAACTGGGCCTACGACGTCGAGCGCGGCCAGTTCTACTGGCACCGCTTCTTCTCCCACCAGCCCGACCTCAACTACCGCAACCCCGCGGTCATCGAGGCCATCCACGACGTCATCCGCTTCTGGGCGCGCACCGGGGTGGACGGCTTCCGCCTCGACGCCATCCCCTACCTGACCGAGTCGGAGGGCACCAACTGCGAGAACCTGACCGGCACCCACGAGATCATCGCCGGGATCCGTCAGATGCTCGACCGGGAGTTCCCCGGGACCATCACGCTGGCCGAGGCCAACCAGTGGCCCGAGGACGTCGTGGAGTACTTCGGCACCGAGGAGGCGCCCGAGTGCACCATGTGCTTCCACTTCCCGGTCATGCCGCGCATCTTCTACGCACTGCGGCAGGGCTCGGCCGAGGCCATCCGCTGGGTGCTGGAGAAGACCCCCGACATCCCCGCCCACGGGCAGTGGGGGACCTTCCTGCGCAACCACGATGAGCTGACCCTGGAGATGGTCACCGACGCCGAGCGCGACCAGATGTACGCCTGGTACGCCCCCGAGGAGCGCATGCGCGCCAACATCGGGATCCGGCGCCGCCTGGCCCCACTCCTGGACGCCTCGCGCGCCGAGGTGGAGCTGGCCTACGCCCTGCTCCTGTCGCTGCCGGGCAGCCCCTGTCTCTACTACGGCGACGAGATCGGCATGGGCGAGAACATCTGGCTGGAGGACCGCGACGCCGTGCGCACCCCCATGCAGTGGGACGACTCCCCCAACATGGGCTTCTCCTCAGTGGTCGACCCGGGCGCCCTGACGCTTCCGCTCATCCAGGCCCCCGGCTACGCGCACCTGACGGTGGCCACCGAGATGGCCCGGCCCGACTCGCTGCTGCAGTTCACCCGGCGGATCCTGCACCTGCGCCGCGCCCACCCCGTCCTGGGACGCGGGAGCTTCCTCCTGCGCCCCACCAGCGATGACGCCGTCCTGGCGCACACGCGCTGCGACGAGGCGCCGGAGGAGGGGGCAGAGACCCTCCTGTGCGTCGCCAACCTCTCGGCCACCCCCCGGTCGGTGACGATCGAGGTTCCCGAGCTGGCTGGCAGGGGCACCACGGACCTGTTCGGGGGCTGCGCCTTCCCGCCCGTTGACGACCGAGGCCGCCTCACCCTGACGCTGGGAGCGCGCGGATACTACTGGCTGTCCGTTGACAGGACCGAAGCCGACGACGCCCCCCAGGACGACCACGACAACCACCCGACCGAGGAAGTCTGATGCCAAACGAACCGATCTCCGCCGCACCGCAGCCCGCCACCGTGCCAGCACACTCCCTGCGCAGCACCCAGGCCCCGTCGACCTGGCCCACCAATGCCGAGATCCTCGCTGCGCTAGAACCGTGGATGCTCCAACGGCGCTGGTTCCCGCTCAAGGGGGACGCCGCACCGCCCCTGGGCTCCCTGCGCGTGATCGCAACCTGGGAGCCGGAGGAGGGGGTGCGAGACCTCGTCATCGCCGCCCTACGGGGCAACCAGGCCGAGACCGGTCACCGCGACGGGATGGTGCTGCTGCACGTGCCAGTGGTCCTGGAGTCCGCCGAGGCGCTCGACTCCTTCGCCACCCCCGGTGAGGCACCCGGCAACCACGGCCTGCTGGTGACCACCGACTCTCAGGGGTCACCCACGCAGGTGGCGCTCGTCGACGGCGCCCACCACCCGGCCTTCTGGCGGGCCTGGGCCCTGAGCACGCTGAAGGCGGGCACCGTCCTGAGCGAGGCCGGAGCCCTGGCCATCGCCCAGCGGGCGCCGAGGCTGCGGGTAACCACCGGGGAGCAGTCCAACACCTCCGTCATCCTGCCGGCCCCCTCCGACCCCGCCGAGGCTCTTGGGGAGCAGGACGCCGCCACCGGCGACCTCATCGTCAAGCTCCTGCGGGTCCTGGAGCACGGGCGCAATCCCGACGTGGAGCTGTCGGTGGCCCTGGCCCGCAGCGGCTGGGACCGGGTGCCCACGCCGGTGGCCTGGTCCACCATGACCTGGACGCGCATGGGCGGCTGCGGCCAGCCCGCCCTGGAGGAGTCCACCGACTCGGCCGTGGCCTGCAGCTTCGTCCCCCGCGCCGACGACGGCTTCGAGCTGTTCTGCTCACTGGCCTCCACCGACGACGTCGACGGACCGGTGCGGGCCCGCGCCGTGGAGCTGGCCCGGGATCTGGGACGCACGACCGCGCAGATGCACCACCACCTGGCCGCCTCCCTGGGCACGAGCCGGCCGCCCTCACCTGCCGAGCTCGCGGCCGCCCTGCGCAAGCGCGCCCGGTGGGCGCTGGAGGAGGTGCCCGAGCTCTCCGGCCACATCCGCGCCCTGGAGCTCAAGGTGGAGCAGGCCTTGGCACGTCTCGAGGAGCTCCCCGCCCTGGAACCGACCACCCGTATCCACGGGGACTACCACCTGGGGCAGGTGCTTCACGAGATCGACGGCCAGCAGCGCTGGTACGTCCTGGACTTCGAGGGCGAGCCCCTGCGCCCCCTGGCCCAGCGCTCCGACCCCGACCTGCCGGCCCGGGACGTGGCCGGCATGCTGCGCTCCTTCGACTACGCCGCCGCCGTGGGCAAGGCACCCCACCCCGACTGGCTCCCCGCCGTGCGCTCCGCCTTCGAGGAGGGCTACCGCCTGGGACGCCAGGAGACCGGCTCGCTCGCCCCGTCGCCGGCGGCATCCGGCGACCAGGAGCAGGCCGAGGCCTCGTACCAGACGGTCCTGACCTGCCTGGAGCTGGACAAGGCCCTCTACGAGGCCGTCTACGAGGCCCGTAACCGTCCCGACTGGCTGGGCATCCCCCTGGCGGGGATCGAGTCGGTCCTGTCCAAGCACGCGGAGGGCTGAGCACGCGACGATCCTCCATTCCCCTCATCCCCATCGGTCCGACGTCCAAAAGCACCCGTTAATCACCAACGCATGGAAGAGTTGCTGTATGAGCGCCAACACACCTGAGAAGGACCTCGCCCCTGTCCCTGTGGACCCCTGGATTCTGGCTGACGTCGCCTACGCGCGCTACCACGACCCGCACGAGGTCCTGGGCGCCCACGTCGGCGAGAACGGAGTCACCATCCGCACCGTCCGTCACCTGGCCGACGACGTCGTCGTCGTCACCAAGGACGGCACCCACCCGGCCACTCATGAGCAGGACGGCGTGTGGGTGGCGGTCCTGCCCGGCCAGGAGATCCCCGACTACCGCATCAAGGTCACCTACGGCGACGAGACCACCACCGTCGACGACCCCTACCGCTACATGCCGACCCTGGGTGAGATGGACACCTACCTCATCTCCGAGGGCCGCCACGAGGAGCTGTGGGAGGTCCTGGGCGCCCACGTCAAGCGCTACGACGGCCCCATGGGTGAGGTCGAGGGAACCGCCTTCGCCGTGTGGGCCCCCAACGCCCGCGCCGTGCGCGTCGTCGGCGACTTCAACTACTGGGACGGCACCGCCACCGCCATGCGCTCCCTGGGCTCATCGGGAGTGTGGGAGCTGTTCGTGCCCGGCGTGGGGGTCGGTGCGCGCTACAAGTTCGAGCTCTGCTTCGCCGACGGCTCCTGGCACCAGAAGGCCGACCCGATGGCCCGCGCCACCGAGGTCCCCCCGGCCACCGCCTCGGTGGTCACCGACCAGTTCCACCAGTGGGAGGACCAGGAGTGGATGGCCAAGCGCGCCACCACCGACCCCCACAGCGGGCCGATGAGCATCTACGAGGTCCACGTCGGCTCGTGGCGCCAGGGACTGGGCTTCCGCGGCCTGGCCGAGGAGCTGGTCCCCTACGTCAAGGAGGCCGGCTTCACCCACGTGGAGTTCCTGCCGGTGGCCGAGCACCCCTTCGGCGGCTCCTGGGGCTACCAGGTCACCAGCTACTACGCGCCCACCTCGCGCTTCGGCACCCCGGACGACTTCCGCTACCTGGTGGACCAGCTCCACCAGGCCGGCATCGGCGTCATTCTGGACTGGGTGCCGGCCCACTTCCCCAAGGACGAGTGGGCCCTGGCCCGCTTCGACGGCACCCCGCTGTACGAGGACCCCGACCCGCAGCGCGGCGAGCACCCCGACTGGGGCACCTACGTGTTCAACTTCGGACGCAACGAGGTGCGCAACTTCCTGGTCGCCAACGCCCTGTACTGGCTCCAGGAGTTCCACGCCGACGGTCTGCGCGTCGACGCCGTGGCCTCCATGCTCTACCTGGACTACTCGCGCCAGGACGGCCAGTGGCACCCCAACCAGTTCGGCGGCCGCGAGAACCTGGAGGCCATCAGCTTCCTGCAGGAGGCCACCGCCACCGCCTACCGCAAGAACCCCGGCATCATCATGGCCGCCGAGGAGTCCACGGCGTGGCCGGGCGTCACCGCCCCCACCGAGTACGGCGGCCTGGGCTTCGGACTGAAGTGGAACATGGGGTGGATGAACGACACCCTGCGCTACCTGGCGGAGGACCCCGTCAACCGCCGCTACCACCACGGAGAGCTGACCTTCTCCCTCGTCTACGCCTTCTCCGAGCAGTTCATCCTGCCGCTGAGCCACGATGAGGTCGTCCACGGCAAGGGCTCCCTGCTGTCCAAGATGCCCGGAGACCCCTGGCAGGAGCTGGCGGGCCTGCGCGCCCTGTACGCCTACCAGTGGTCCCACCCCGGCAAGCAGCTGCTGTTCATGGGCCAGGAGTTCGGTCAGGGAACCGAGTGGAACGCCGATACCTCCCTGGACTGGTGGATCCTGGACGACCCCGGCCACCAGGGGCTGCTCGCCCTGGTCAGCGACCTCAACCGCCTCTACCTGAGCTCGCCGGCCCTGTGGTCGGAGGACTTCTCCCACCGAGGATTCGAGTGGATCGAGGCCGGCGACGGCGACCACAACGTCCTGTCCTACCTGCGCAAGGGGACCGACGCCGACGGGCGGGCCGACCTGATGGTCTGCATCATCAACTTCGCCGGCACCCCGCATGAGGGCTACCGGGTGGGCCTGCCCTTCGCCGGGGACTGGGAGGAGGTCCTCAACACCGACTCCGAGGACTACGGCGGCTCCGGCGTGGGCAACCTGGGCCGGGTCGAGGCCGAGGACCTGCCCTGGAACGGGCGCCCGGCCTCGGTGCGCCTGCGGGTCCCCCCGATGGGAGCGGTCTTCCTGCGCCCGAGCCGGGACTGAGCCGCAACTGGACCTGCACCCGCCGGGCATCGGCGGTTGCACGCAGACCTAGAGCCAGGGGCCGATGGCGCTTCGCGCGCCATCGGCCCCCCTCCCAGTTGTGGCAACGGGAGCGCCCCATATGATGGGCCAGCAGTTTGCTTGATAATTCCTTAAAAACCAGATAATGACATCAGTTTATTCTCAGGGAAGGTCCAGAGAATTATCCCGATTTACTCCGTTACATTCATGTATAATAATAAATGTTCGACATGCACGGCCTCAGTCTGACTGACGCCAGTTTATTTTCGTGCGCAGCAGCACCAATCGGGGCTCCCTGCAACAACGAAGCAGCATCAAGACTCATGGCACAGCAGCAACCCCATCGCATATCGAACAATATTCGCCCACACTGAGTATCTTACGATCGATTCCTCTTGGGGCGGAAGGACAACAGCCGAGAATCAACGATGACGGGGAAGGCAAGACCCATGAAACCAGGACGACTCCTCGTGACACTCGCCGCAACCGTCACGCTATCCATTTCAACCGCAGGCGCCGCTGTTGCATCCCCGCCAGACTCGCCCCCATCAAGTTCGCAGGCACGATCCAGTACAGTCACCACTGGGTGCGCCGCAGAACAACAGGGGAAAAAAACTGCGACTGTTCGCAACGAAACAGATCCATCTGTCGCCAGCAGAGCGAAGTTGCAGGCCGAACAGGCCCTTGACTCTGGAACCGCCAACATCCACACCTCACGAGAAGCAGTGGATACCGACAACGCAACTGTTCTTCGTGTCACCACAGAAGACAAAACTTACAGTGCCGTAACCTTCCCCCTCAAAGGAAACGGATTGAGCTTGACGAGCAACACAACCATCGTCTTGTCCCCAGATGGCGCACCAGCCACTTACTCCGAGACCCACCTCACCCACAATGCCGCAAATCATTTCCAAATGACATCATACACGGACGGGGAACTAGTCAAGGATTCTGACACGGGTCATGAATTCGTCGGGGACGATGTCCTGCAGCAACAACTCGACGAAACTCGAGCCGCCATCGCGAAGCAAAAATCCGCCCCCGACCAAGCTGTGCCCGTAGGCGCGGGAGCTGTCGCCGCATGCCTGGGCGCCGTCCTCGGAATCGGAGGAGGTGCCGCCTGGGCGATCACGTCATTATGCGGGGGCTCATGCGCTGGCGCTGCAACCGGCGTCGGAGCAGCCATATGCGCCGCATGCATCGGCGGCATCGCAACTCTTGGGGCAGGAGCAATCTCAGGCGCCGTGACATGCTTTGGGTACCTGTAATGTCCCAGAGCACATCTACCTCGCCGCACGGACGGAATGCTCAGCTGGCTTTCGCGATATCAGTTCTGTGCTTCAGTGCCACCGCCACGATCGCCGTACTCAGCGTACCATTCAGCATAAACTTGTACGGCGTGAAGGGATTATGGATGCCGACACTGCTCCTCATTCCGATGACGCTTCAGGGATTGTCTTTGTTTTTCCTCAAGCGCGTCGCGAGCACAGCGATCACTGATTGAATCCACAAACGGCACACAACAGTTCATCCGCCCCTCAAGAGGTGTGCGATGAGAGCAGCCTGGGGCCCTCGATGCATCGAGGGCCCCAGTACTGACCAGCGTGGCCCCACTCCGACCAACCCGCGGCGTAACGAAGCGCATGCCCTGCAACCAACCATCTCCTGCACCCGGAAACCCGCATGACGGATCTGCGGCATTCGTCCTACGCGTATCGCAGGCCGAGCCGGTAGTCTGGGTGCGTCTCGCACAGGCGCGCGGCCTCCGGAGCCCTGTTCCCTTGCGCGCTCCGGTCGGCCCGGCCCCGTCGATGTACGATGTTTCAGTCCGCTGCAAAACTCTTGCAGTCGGCGACCACGATGCCTGACAAGGGAAGAAGAATGACACAGAAGCTGGTCACGAGCGCCCCCGCGCAGGTGCGCGCCGTATCCGGTCGACCCGAGACCGCAGCCACCCTCATGGAGGTCTGGCAGGGCCTGTCCGCCGCCGTCGTCGACACCATCGCGGACGACTGGTACGCCACCGAGCAGAAGTACAGCGCCGGGCGCCAGGAGCACTACTTCTCCGCCGAGTTCCTCATGGGTCGCGCCCTGCTCAACAACCTCTCCAACCTGGGGATGGTCGATGAGGCGCGCGAGGCCGTCGGCTCCTTCGGCGTCAGCCTCAGCGACGTCCTGGAGCAGGAGCCCGACGCCGCCCTGGGCAACGGCGGTCTGGGCCGCCTGGCCGCCTGCTTCCTCGACTCCTGCGCCACCCTCGACCTGCCGGTCAACGGCTTCGGCATCCTCTACCGCTACGGGCTGTTCAAGCAGCTCTTCGAGGACGGCTTCCAGACCGAGCACCCCGACCCCTGGATGGAGGAGGGCTACCCCTTCGTCATCCGCCACGAGGAGGCCCAGCGCCTGGTCCACTACCAGGACATGACCGTGCGCGCCATCCCCTACGACATGCCCATCACCGGCTACGGCACCAAGAACGTGGGGACTCTGCGCCTGTGGAAGGCCGAGCCGCTCGAGGAGTTCGACTACGACGCCTTCAACTCCCAGCGCTTCACCGAGGCCATCGTCGAGCGCGAGCGCACCTCGGACATCTCCCGTGTCCTCTACCCCAACGACACCACCTACGAGGGCAAGGTCCTGCGGGTGCGCCAGCAGTACTTCTTCTGCTCGGCCTCCCTGCAGCAGATCGTTGAGAACTACGTCAACCACCACGGTGAGGACCTGACCGGCTTCGCCGACTACAACGCCATCCAGCTCAACGACACCCACCCGGTGCTCGCCATCCCCGAGCTGATGCGCATCCTCCTGGACGAGCACCACCTGGGCTGGGAGGAGGCCTGGGAGGTGGTCACCAAGACCTTCGCCTACACCAACCACACGGTACTGGCCGAGGCCCTGGAGACCTGGGAGATCTCCATCTTCGACCGCCTCTTCCCGCGCATCACCGAGATCGTCCGCGAGATCGACCGCCGCTTCCGCATGGAGATGGCCGAGCGAGGCCTGGAGCAGGGCACCATCGACTACATGGCCCCCATCTCCGGGGACAAGGTGCGCATGGCCTGGATCGCCTGCTACGCCTCCTACTCCATCAACGGCGTCGCCGCGCTGCACACCGAGATCATCAAGCGCGAGACCCTGGGCGAGTGGCACGCCATCTGGCCCGAGCGCTTCAACAACAAGACCAACGGCGTCACCCCGCGCCGCTGGCTGCGCCAGTGCAACCCGCGCCTGTCGGCGCTCCTGGACGAGGTCACCGGCTCGGACACCTGGGTCAAGGACCTGTCCGTCCTGGCCGAGCACACCGACTCCGTGGACGAGTCCGTCTACGACCGCCTGGCGGAGATCAAGCACGCCAACAAGGTGGACTTCGCCGCCTGGATCGCCCAGCGCGAGGGGATCGAGATCGACCCGGAGGCCATCTTCGACGTCCAGATCAAGCGCCTCCACGAGTACAAGCGCCAGCTGCTCAACGCCATCTACATCCTGGACCTCTACTTCCGCATGAAGCAGGACCCGAGCCTGCAGGTCCCCAAGCGGGTCTTCATCTTCGGGGCCAAGGCCGCTCCCGGGTACATCCGGGCCAAGGGCGTCATCAAGCTCATCAACGCCATCGCCGACCTGGTCAACAACGACCCCGTGGTCTCCAAGACCATCAAGGTCGTCTTCGTCCACAACTACAACGTCTCCCCGGCCGAGCACATCATCCCGGCCGCCGACGTCTCCGAGCAGATCTCGATGGCCGGTAAGGAGGCCTCGGGTACCTCCAACATGAAGTTCATGATGAACGGAGCCCTGACCCTGGGCACGCTCGACGGCGCCAACGTGGAGATCCTGGAGGCGGTCGGTGACGACAACGCCTACATCTTCGGCGCCACCGAGGACGAGCTGCCCGCCCTGCGTGAGAGCTACGACCCCGTGTGGCACTACGAGAACGTCCCCGGTCTCAAGCGCGTCCTGGACGCCTTCACCGACGGCACCCTCGACGACAACGGCTCGGGCTGGTTCGCCGACCTGCGCCGCAGCCTGCTGGAGGCCTCCTACGAGCCGGCCGACGTCTACTACGTCCTGGGCGACTTCGCCTCCTACCGCGAGACCAAGGACGCCATGGCGGCCGACTATGCCGACACCCGCGCCTGGCAGCGCAAGGCCTGGGTGAACATCACCCGCTCGGGCCGCTTCTCCTCCGACCGCACCATCAGCGACTACGCCCGCGAGGTCTGGAAGATCGACCCCGAGCCCATCGCCTGATCGTCACGGCATGAGCGAGCGCCCCTCACCGGTTGCGGTGAGGGGCGCTCGCTCATGCGCTGGGTGAGCCGAGAACGCCCGGCAGGGCTGTTCGTCGTGGCTCAGTAGAGCATGGTGGCCAGGCGGCGGCGGGCCTGGGCGACCTCCGGGGAGGTGGAGCCGATGACCTCGAAGAGCTCGAGCAGCCGCAGCCGGGCCTCCTCCCGATCCTCCCCCGCATGGGTGCGCACAGCCTCCAGGGCGCGTCCGAGGGCTGCGTTGACATCCCCCAGGGCCAGGGCGGCATCGGCACCGGCCAGGGCCGCGGCCAGATCCGAGGGGGCTGCGTCAGCGGCTGCGAGGAGCTCGTGAGGGTCCTGGCCGTCCAGACGGGCCATGAGGCGCACCTGGTTTCGGGCCACCTTGAGGTCGTCGTCGCCCGGGTTCTGGGCGATGGCGTGGGTGTAGACCTCCTCGGCGGCGGCGAAGTCCCCGGCCTCAATGGCCTCGCGGGCTGCCCGCTCGACCTCGGTCTCCTCGGGCTCGACCTCAGCAGTGCCAGCGCCGACTGCGCCGTCGACGGCGATGGTGCCGTTGACACCGTTGGCGGCCGCCACCTCCAGCAGCTGGTCGATGACAGAGCGCAGCTGCTCCTGGGGCACCGCCCCCTGGAACATCGGCACCGGCTGGCCCGCGATGAGGGCCACCACCGTGGGGACGGCCTGAGCCTGGAGGGCCTGGGCGACCTCCGGGGCCGTATCCACGTTGACGCGCGCCAGCTGGAAGCGGCCGGCGTACTGATCGGCGAGCTCCTCCAGGACCGCGGCGAGGTCGGCACTGGCCTGGCTGCGCGGGCTGTGCAGGACGACGATGACGGGGACCTGGGTCGAGACCTCGGCGACGTCGCGCAGGCTGGAGGCATCGACGTCGACGACGAGCGGGACCGGCAGACCGGAGCCGGCGGCTCCGCCGGGGCGATCCCCGGTGGCGGGGCTCGGGGTCGCGCCGGTGGGTCCGGCGGGTTTGGCAGGGGCGAGACTGGACAGGTCGACGGCGCCGAACATGCTCATAGCAGCTCTGCCTTCCTCGGGCCGCGGCCCGGTTGCTTCATGGATCTGGGTCTTTCGGTGTTCGTGAGCACCGGCGCGGCCGGCAGGTCTCACGCTGCTCACCGTCCTGGGCGCGCCAGCGGCCCGACTCCGAGCAGTCACGGAGCCGGGCCGGGGACCGGAGGCGGTCAGGACGGTGTGGCCGACGCCGAAGCCGTGGGGGCCGGCGTCTTGGAGTCGTCCCGGTCCACCTTCATGAGCGCCGTCTCGGCGCCCAGAACGGTCACCTTCCCGCCGCTTCCCTCCTTGGGGATGGAGAAGGCCACCATGGAGTCGTAGGTGGCGGTCACGGTACCGACGATCTTCTGGTTGCCACCCATGTGGGCGGCAATGTCACCCTGCAGGGTGAGGTCGGAGCCGTCAACGGTGCGCTTGTAGACCACCGTGAAGGTCAGGGTGGTGAAGACCAGCGCCCCGCCGTCCCCCTCCTCCAGCTGGAGGCCCTGGAACCCGTCCTGACCGGGGACCGCCGTCACGGTGACCTCACCCAGGGACTTGAGATCGGTGCTTCGAGCGTTCTGGACCTTCTGACGCAGGTTGTCGTCGGGGAAGGCCTTGCCGTTCTCGCCGTCGGGGTGGTTGAGCGCATCGACGTAGGAGTCGAGAGCCGCCTTGGGGGTGACAACCAGCCCGGTGGACTCGGCCGTCACCTGCTTGGCGTGCTGGGCCGACTGCTTGGTCAGCACGGGAATGCTCGCCTGCGCAGCGAACCCCTGCACCCAGGCCCACACCTTGAACTGGTCCCGGGCCGAGCCCTGCTCCAGGGAGATGATCGAGACGCTCTTGTCGCTCTCCGAGGCGACGGCTGCGTTGCGGGGGAAGCCGACGGTCTGCCCCACTCCCCCGCCCTGGATCTTGGTGTTCATGGCGTGGATGACGGAGTCGTTCCCGCTGGCGGAGGCGGTGGCGTACTCGGCGGCGCGGATCCGTGCCGCCGGACCGGACATGACCTCCTTGAGCTTGTCCGCGTTCTTCTCCTTGTCCGCCGCGGCCAGACCGGTCTGGACGCGCTGGAGGATCTCCTCGAGCTGCTTGTCGTTGAGGACGGGCTCGGCGATCGGCGTGCCGGAGGCCACGGTCTCAGCAGTCTTGGGCTGAGACCGCGAGCAGGCGGCCAGGCTCAGGGCGATGGCGGAGGCACCGCCTGCGCTCAGAAAGGCTCGACGGGTGGACATCATGCGCGCTCCTGGTTGTCGGGGTCCACGGTGGGGTCTGGCTCACTGAGGGGCTCGGCGTCAACGGCCTGGATGACGGCGGGGTCGGCCTGGGGAGGCAGCTCGACGCCGTCGGAGTAGGAGGGCCAGGACACGGTGGTCGACGTCGCAGAGGAGTCCCCGAAACCGCTCGGGGAGAAGGTGGGCCCGTGCGCCGGCTCGACCTCCTGCTCACTCCAGCTCAGGGAGGCGTCGCTCACCTCCGGCTGGGCGAGTTCGGTCGGCATCTGGAGGCCGGGGTCCTGCGGCGGGACCGAGGAGGCCGCGTCCTGGAACTCGGCGGTGTCGGTCTCGAAGGACCGCGCATCGCTACCGCTCGCCACGTGGCTGGTGTGGTGCTCCGGCGGCGCGAAGCGGGAGTGGTCCGGGGCGCCTGTGGGCTGGTCGGCAACCGGGTCCACGCCCACGGCCATGTGGCCTGAGCCGGCGGCACCGCCGGCGACATCACTGAGAGCCGGGGGGTTGGAGTAGGCCGACGAGTCGGGGACGTTGGCGACATCCGAGGTGATGGTGAGCGCCTCGCCGGCCTGGAGGCCCTCCGGCTCCCGGGCGGCCCGGTGCTGCTGGGTGGCGGCCTCGTCAAGACCGGGGACGACCGACGCGCCTCGGGCAAGCCCGGCAACCGCATGGTCGCCCTGCCCGCCGTGGCCCTCGCCGTAGGCGGCAGTGGTTCCGTCACCGAACCCGCTTCCGGGGACCTCACTGAGCCCGGCGGCGGGGCCGTAGTCGTAGCCCTCGGCGGGAACGGCCTCAGGCATCTGGGAGGCGGCGGGTGCCTCAACGCCGCCGAGGTAGACGCGCCCGGTGCGCGGGTCGGTCCAGGGCTCGCCCGAGGCCTCGGCGCGCTCCTTGTCCCGCAGCTCTCGCCGGGTCAGCCGTCGGTCGGGATCGTCCACCTGGGGGATGCCCTCGGTGGAGACCGAGTCGGCGTTGGCGATGCGGGCCGCCCGCTCGGCCGAACGGGTACGCCGATCGACATTGGCGCGGCGCAGCTGGAGGTCGATGAAGAACAGGAAGGCTCCTACGAGCACGAAGACGCTGCCCAGAACCAGTCCCCCGTAGAAGTACCAGGGGGTTTCCACCTGGCGCTTCCAGCTGACGGTCAGACCGGGAGCCGAGGCCTTGCCGTCGGTCATGGCCATGACGACGATCTGCTCGTCGAGGTTCTTGTGGGGCAGCATGGCGCGGTCGGCGTCCTTGCCGGTGTCGAAGGTGACTGACGAGCCGCCGGTCTTCTCCCCCAGCCAGATGTCGGAGCCCGAGGCGGTCACGCCCTTGGCCTTGCGCTCTGAGCACTTCGAGCCGCCGGCCTGCGCGGAGGCGGAGGGCTGAGCGGAGGGCGCTGCGGAAGGAGCGGGAGCGGCGTTGGCCGGCGGGCAGTACTGGGTCTCGTCCTTGGAGGCCAGGGTCCCGGCGTCGGCGTCGATGCTGGTGATCGCCGTGTAGGGCAGCGCATTGTCGGCGTCGGGGCTCATCCAGGCGTCGAGATCGGCCGCCCTGGCCACGAAGAGGTGGACGTCCTTGCCGTCGGAGGAGCTCGCCGTCACGGTGACGTCGGACTCCGCACCACTGAGAACCCCGGGGGCTGTGATGACGTAGGGCTGAGAAGGGCCGGAGGCGAGCTTCGCCTCGACCTTGGAGCCGGGTTTCCAGATGGTGGCCGAGCAAACGGCCAGGGCGACGAGGACCAGCCCGAGGACGGTCACCACCACGCTCAAGATACGTCGACTCACGACGCGGATCTCCTATGCTCGCGGACACGGTATGGACGACGGCCGGCTCCGTGGAGCCGGGTATCGCTGCGAGCGCTCACCGTGCGCCCGCCTAGGGACCAGAATCGCATGACGGACCCTGCGACCGCACCGACCTCGGCCCAAGATCACAACCTGGCACGCGCTGAGCGAAGCGATATCTCCCGGAATTCCGCCAGCAGAAAGGGTCTCGCCGGCCCCGCGAGCAGCGCGACGGTCTCGAAGTGGACACGGAGGAAGACGCGGAGAATCGCGCACGCGAGATCGGAAGTCTCCGGAGAACCCACCAGCGCCTCCATCCGTCACCCCTCCCGGGCGGTCGGGAGCCCCACCACCCCGGACCTTCTGTGCGCATGGTCACACTTTCGTGGTGGCCGTCCCGATCACACCCAATCGTTAGGCTTGCCCTGGTGGTGAGCGTCCCCGGCTCGCCAGGAGGAGGAACCCGACGTGGCTGAGGAATACAGCGAGTTTGCCATCACGATGCGCGGCTATGACCGCGCTCAGGTCGACCGGAAGCTGGAGCAGCTCTCGCGCCAGCTGGCCGATGCCCGTCGCGAGGTGGCCAGCCTCGACCAGCGCGCCATGACGCTGGCCGGCGAGCTGGCCGACGCCCAGCGCCGGCTGCGGGAGTCCGACAAGCCGACCTACGCCGGCCTGGGCTCACGGATCGAGCAGCTGCTGCGCAGCGCCGAGGAGCAGAGCGCCTCCGTCCTGTCCAAGGCCAACGCCGAGGCCGACGCCCTGCTGACCCGGACCCGGACCAACGCCAAGAACCTCTCCGAGCGCAGCGCCTCGGAGGCGGCGACCCTGCTGGCCGACGCCCGCCGAGAGGCCAGCGAGCTGCGCTCCCGCTCCCAGGGGGAGGCCTCGACCGCCCTGGCCAACGCCGAGGCCCGCGCCCAGGAGCTGGTCTCCTCCGCCTCGCGCAAGGCCGCCCAGATCTCCGCCGACGCCGAGGCGGCCGTCACCGAGATGCGCGCCAGCGCGGAGCGTGAGTCCGCACTGGTCCTGTCCCAGGCGCGTAAGCAGGCCGCCGAGATCGCCATCACCTCCGAGCGCGACGCCACCGCCAACCGAGAGGCGGCCGCGGCCGAGGCCGACGAGCTGCACAAGACCTCCACGGCGAAGGCCGAGGAGATCCTCTCGGCCGCCAAGCAGGAGGCCGAGCTGACCGTCGGCAAGGCCAAGCGCGAGGCCGAGGAGATCCTCACCTCGGCGCGCAACGAGTCCGAGACACTGCGTCGCTCGGCCACCGACGAGGCCGCCGCGGCCCGCTCCGAGGCCACCGAGCTGCGCCAACAGGCCACCCTGGAGATCGCTGCGGCGCACGAGCAGGCCGCCCAGGAGGACTCCGACGCCCACGAGGCCACGCGCG
>ERZ773213.844-NODE-844-length-17262-cov-3.298599_pt1 | contig 17262 bp, 17 predicted proteins | sample MGYA00580996_ERZ773213 | MGnify/ENA primary metagenome ERZ773213 (study PRJEB29015, sample SAMEA2738152) | human oral metagenome | biome: human oral; feature: human-associated habitat; material: saliva | place: China | collected 2197 ...
CGCCCATGAGATTTCTCATGCTTTTGATACCAACGGAGCTTCCTTTGATGAAAATGGCAGCCTCAACAACTGGTGGACGGAGCACGACTACCAAGCCTTCACCGAGCGGACTCAAAAGGTCATTGACCAGTTCGAAGGACAGGATTCCTATGGTGCTAAGGTCAATGGTAAGCTGACCGTTTCAGAAAATGTGGCAGATCTGGGCGGCATTGCAGCAGCTCTAGAAGCAGCCAAGAAAGAAGCGGATTTCTCTGCTGAGGAATTCTTTACCAACTTTGCCCGCATCTGGCGGATGAAGGGCCGAGAGGAATATATGAAGCTCCTGGCAAGCGTCGATGTCCATGCGCCGGCTAAGCTTCGTACTAATGTGCAGCTGCCAAACTTTGACGACTTCTTTACAACTTTTGATGTGAAAGAGGGAGATGGCATGTGGCGGAGCCCAGAAGAGCGAGTGGTCATCTGGTGATGCAGAGATAAGAAGCTTATCGCATCTTGCTCAGATCAAAAATAATCGAGTGCATTTCAATAGTCTGCTTTTGTTTGTGAAAGCAGGCTATTTTGTCAAAGAAAATATAAAGCGTTTACATTTCTATGACCTTGTGCTATACTGTAGTTGATAACAAAAAACAAACAAAATATCCAAATGGAATAGATTTCAAAGTGTTTATTAATGAATAATAAAGAAAAGAGATGTTCTTATGGTAAAACGATTCATTAGTTCAAATGCTTCAGAAATTTTAAGTATGACTGCGCCGGAGCTGAAACAGAGCATTAAGGCCAGTGAAGGCCGCGTTATCCTGTCTGAAAACGTAGCTTTTAAAGAATCTTATATCGGTGATGTGACCAATGCAGAGATTGCTCGGTCTTTTGGTGCTGACTTGATTTTGCTGAATGGGATTGATATCTTCCAGCCTTTTGTAGCTGGTCTGGACGCCAAGGAAGATTTTGTTGAGGAGCTGCACCGCTTGGTTGGCCGTCCTATCGGTATCAATCTAGAGCCGGTGGACAGTCAGGCCCAGATGGCAGGAGAACGCCTGATTATTGATGAGGGGCGTCAGGCTAGTCTAGCGACCATTCAGCGAGCAGAAGAGCTGGGTGTTGACTTTATCTGCCTGACGGGTAATCCGGGAACTGGTGTCACCAATCAAGCCATTATTGACACCATTCGAGTAGTCAAGGAGAATTTTTCAGGCCTGCTGATTGCGGGCAAAATGCATGCTTCAGGTGTGGATGAGCCGGTAGCAGACCTAGAAGCAATCGCTCAATTTATCGAAGCTGGTGTTGATATTGTCCTAGCACCGGCAGTCGGCAGTGTGCCAGGCTTTGATGAGCAGGACTTGAAGCAGATTGTCAGACTGGCCCATCAAAAGGGGGCTCTGGTTATGAGTGCGATCGGTACCAGCCAAGAGAGTGCTGATGAAGATATTGTCAAGCAAATGGCTATCCGTAACAAAATCTGCGGTGTAGATATCCAGCATATCGGAGATTCCGGCTATGGCTGTCTGGCTCCGGTTGAAAATATCTTTGCCATGAGCAAGGCTCTCAGAGGACAGCGCCACACCATTTCCATGATTTCACGTTCGATTAATAGATAGTAAAATGAGACAGACTTTTAAGGGGGAATCTCCTAGAAAGCCTGTCTCTATTTTTTATAAAAAAGACCGAGATTCTTGCCTCGGCTTTTATAGGTTTCCTTTTTTATCTAAAAATTCATGATAGACACAGAGGCTGACTGCAGAGCGGGCAATACTGTATTTAGAGTAGGGGATAATAACAATCTCCGCTTGTTTTTGCTTTGGAAAGAGAGGGACTTCCTGCTCTAACTGAGCCAGAACCTGCTCGGCAATAACTGGATAAGAGAAGAGCTGGCCGTCCAGATAAATCCTTTCGCTATCAATAAGCTGGCAGAGATTGGAAATGGAAATGGCCAGATAGCGGCAGGCAGTATGAATCAACTCAATGCTGCCCAAGTCTCCTAAGCGATAGGCGGTCATCAGACTTGTCAAATCAATATCATTGACGTCCTCTACAAGGGTCTTTAAGAGCGAGGTCTGGGAAGCCCGATACAGGATAGCTGCTTTATCAATCAGAGCGCTTTCGCTGGCATAAACCTGCAGGCAGCCGTGCTTGCCGCAAGGACAGCGCTCGCCTTCAGGATTGATGACGGTATGCCCCACCTCCCCGATAAGATAATTTTCCTGACTGTAAATGCTGCCCTTGTACATGTAAGAGCAATGAATACCTCTGGCGACATGATAGACGATAAAATTACTGTCTGTCGGATGATAGCTAAAGAGGCGTTCAGCCAGTGTCAGACAGTGGGACTTATTGGCAAAGTAGACAGGGAGTTCAAAGGCTTCTTGAATAGTCCGCAGGTTAATCTGTCCCCAGTGGGGATTTTTAGAAATGATAAAATCACTCTCAGAGAGATTCACATGCCCCGGCAGCCCGAGGGCAATCGCTGAGATGGGGTATTGGCTGTTCTTTTTCAGAAAATCTTGAATCAGCCGGATAATTTCCTGGTCAGACGGGCCGCCTGTCACCTCGATCTGATAAGTCCGAATGCTGCTTTCTGCAATTTCACCGGTATTATCAGCGATGACCATAGCCAGCTGTTTTTCAGAAATCTCAAAGCCCAGATAGTAGCGGCTATGAGGCGCAATATCCAGTAGGGTTTTCTTGCGGCCTACACTCTCATCATTGAGCTCGCCCAGCTCCAGTACCAAGCCTTCCTTGATCAGTTCATTGATGATACTGCCAGTCGTGGCTGGTGTAATCTGAGTTTCTTTTGAAATGTCAATCCGAGAAATCGGTCGTTTGGCATAGAGCTGATCCAGAACAGTTGCCCTTAGCTCGTTTTGTTTTCTAGTTCGTGTCATCTTGTTTCCTCTGCTGCTATACTATCAAAAAAAGCTATAAATCTCAAATGTAAGCGTTGACATAGTACAGAAAAATAGTTATAATGTTTATAGAATATTAATAACATAGTGAAAAATATTCTGTTTTTGGATTTTTGTTTATATATTGAAAATAAATAGCAAGCGTCGTTGCAGGCTAGGTCAGATTCATTAAGGAGGATGCCGATGGAAACAAAACAAATTATGTTAGTCTGTGCGGCTGGGATGAGCACCAGTCTCATGGTCAATAAAATGCAGAAAGCTGCAGAGGAGCGAGGCTTAGCTGCGACGATATTTGCGGTGCCAGTGTCAGAAGCAGAAGACTATCTAAGCGAGAAAAAGGTTGATGTCCTATTACTGGGGCCTCAGGTCCGCTATCTGCTGGAGGATTTACAGGAAAAACTAGCTTCAAAAGGTATTCCGGTGGATGTTATCCCTATGACGGACTACGGAATGATGAAGGGGGATAAGGTCCTGGATTTGGCAGAGTCGCTCATGAAGTAGGTACTTTTATGGAAAATAAAGATTCCTTAGAGGTCGCTATGACCCTCATTATGTATGGCGGAGAGGCCAAGTCTTGTGCTATCGAAGCAATTGCTGCAGCTAAAAAGCAGGACTTTGACCGAGCTCAGGAGAGACTGAGTCAGGCTCAGAAGGCCCTGCTGCAAGCCCATCACGCTCAGGCTGAAATGCTGAGCAAGGAGGCACAAGGAGAGAAGACAGAACTTAGTTTATTTATGGTGCATGGGCAGGATCATCTCATGACCAGTATCGCCTTTGTTGATTTGGCAAAGGAGATTGTTGATTTGCATAAAAAATTTGATGAATAGGAGAAATGCAGATGAGTAGTTTGGTTGATAAATGGCAAGCGCGTCTCATGCCTATTGCCAATAAAATCGGCAACCAAAAATTTCTGGTTGCCCTGCGGGATTCCTTTATTGGGACCATGCCTGTGATTATGACGGGCTCTTTCGCCCTCATGGTAAATGCCTTTCTATCTGACTTGCCAGGACAGTTCGGCTGGACCTGGATTTCCTCTACCTTCCAGTGGCTGATTGATATTAACTGGCTGGTATTTAAAGGCAGTATTCCTATCGTTACCCTCTTGTTCCTCTTTACCTTTGGGGTCAATATCGCTAAGATTTACAATACTGATAAGGTGTCTGCCGGTCTGGTAGCTGTTGCTTCCTATATCATTACCATTGGTGGATCAGTTACTAAAACCTTTGAGTTGGCTGGCAAAACACCAGGGCTGAGCAAGGCGATTTCAAAACTTCCAGAGCTAAAACTTGACGGCAGTAACTTGTCTGTGACGATTAACAGTGTCATTCCAGGAGACCAGATCAGTGCGCGTGGTTACTTTACTGCTATTCTGATTGGTTTTGTATCTGTTATCATCTTTTGTAAGGTCATGAATCGTAACTGGACTATCAAACTTCCAGATTCTGTTCCGCCAGCTATCATGAAGCCCTTCCTGTCTATCATTCCGGCTGCGATTGCCATGTATGTCGTGGGGATTGCGACCTACCTCTTTAATCTGGTGACAGGCGAGCTGTTGATTGACTGGATTTACAAGATTCTTCAGGCACCGCTTCTCAGCTTATCTCAAAGCTTCTGGGCTGTACTGCTCATTGTCTTTCTCAATAAGATTTTCTGGTTCTTCGGACTGCACGGTGGTAATGTGCTGGCGCCGGTTATGGCCAGTCTCTTTGGTGTGACCATGCTGGCCAATCTGGAAGCTTATCAGGCTGGGCATGCGATTCCTTACATGTGGACGGATAATTCTTTCGGTGCTTTTGTCTGGTTTGATGCGATTGGTGTTGCCATTGCCATTCTCTGGCAATCTCGGAACAAGCACTATCGCGAAGTGGCTAAGTTGGGAATTTTCCCAATGGTCTTCAACATCGGTGAGCCAGTCATGTACGGTCTGCCAATCGTTTTGAATCCAATTATGTTTATTCCATACGTCCTGACGCCAATGGTCATGGTAACAGTAGCATACTTTGCTACCTCTATGGGCTTGGTTGCGCCGGTTACTCAAAATGTTACTTGGGTCATGCCGCCGATTCTCTACGGTTTCTTTGCGACAGCCTTTGACTGGCGGGCAATTATTCTTTCGCTAGTTAATATCGCTATTTCGACCGCTATATATCTGCCCTTTGTCAAGATGGCAGATAAACAGGAGGAGCTTGGATAGATGGCAAAATTTGAAATTAAAGAAGAATTTTACTTGGATGGCAAGCCTTTTAAGATTTTATCGGGAGCTATTCAGTATTTCCGGCTCCATCCAAACCAGTGGCGAGATACCCTTTACAATCTCAAAGCTCTAGGCTTTAATACGGTAGAGACCTATATTCCTTGGGCATTGCATGAGCCTCAGGAAGGACAGTTTCAGGCAGAGGGCATGCTGGATTTTGAAGCATACTTCAAGTTGGTTGAGGAGATGGGGCTTTATCTCATTGTCCGTCCGACACCTTACATCTGTGCAGAGTTTGACTTTGGCGGCCTGCCGGCTTGGCTCTTGAGATATCCTTCGATGCGCCTGCGGGTCAATCATCCGCTTTTTCTGGAAAAGGTCAGTCATTTTTATGACTGGCTCTTTCCCAAGCTTCTGCCCTATCAGAGTGATCAAGGCGGCCCTATCCTCATGATGCAGGTGGAAAATGAATACGGTTCTTACGCCGAGGACAAGGCTTACATGCGCAGCATTGCGCAGATGATGAAGGTACGTGGCGTTACGGTTCCCCTCTTTACTTCTGATGGGACATGGATAGAGGCTTTGGAGTCTGGAACTTTGATTGAGGATGATATTTTTGTGACGGGGAATTTTGGCTCCCAACCCAAGGAAAATACAGATAATCTGCGAGCTTTCATGGAGCGCTATGGCAAGAAATGGCCACTTATGTGTACCGAGTTTTGGGATGGTTGGTTCAGCCGCTGGAGCGAGGAAATCGTTCGGCGAGAGGCAGAAGATTTGGCCCAGGATGTCAAAAAAATGCTGCAGCTGGGCAGTATGAACCTCTTTCTACTGAGAGGTGGGACCAATTTTGGTTTTATCAGCGGCTGTTCAGCCCGCAAGACAAAGGATTTGCCGCAGATTACCTCCTATGATTTTGACGCACCCATTACTGAGTGGGGGCAGCCAACCGAGAAATACTACGCTGTTCAGCGGGTGACACACGAGGTCTTTCCAGAGCTTGAGCAGATGGAGCCGATTAGCCGACAGGCCAAGGCCTATGGCAGTTTTCCGCTGCTTGGGACTGCAAACCTGCTGGATGTTGCAGCGGACATCACAGAGGAAATTCTGCTGGATTATCCGCAGCCTATGGAGCAGATTGGGCAGAATTATGGCTATATCCTCTACCGTTCCGATATCAAAAATCAATACCATGAGGAAAGGCTCAAGGCATTGGAGACTCATGACCGCTGCCATTTCTATGTCAATCAGGAGCACCTAACTACCCAGTATCGGGAAGAAATCGGTGATGAGATGCTCTTCTCAGCTGACACCGAGCGAATTCAGATTGATGTGCTGGTGGAAAATATGGGGCGTGTCAACTATGGTTACAAGCTGGGCGCACCCAGCCAATCTAAGGGAGTCAAGGGCGGTATCATGATTAACCATCAGTTTCGAAAGGGCTGGAAGCATTATGCGCTCAAGTTTGACCAGGAAATGCTGGCCAAGCTAGACTGCTACTCAGCTCCACCTGAAAGTGTCAAAGCACCGACCTTCTATCGCTTTGAAGCAGAGTTAGATGATATCGCTGATACCTTCATCGACTGCTCTAAGTATGGGAAGGGCTGTATTTCGGTCAACGGCTTCAACCTAGGCCGCTACTGGAATGAAGGGCCGATTCACTATCTCTATGTGCCGTCTAGCCTGCTTAAGGAAAAGAATGAATTTATCGTCTTTGAAACTGAAAATGTCAAGATTGAAGAGTTGACCTTGCTTGACCATCCAGTCTATAAGAAATGAGGTGTTGCGATGAAATATATGACAGTCGGAAATGAACTGGAAGGAGCCAGTCAGCTGGTTTTGGGCTGCATGCGACTGGCAGAGCATGATCCTAAAGAGGTCGTTTCCGTTCTTGAAACAGCATTAGAAGTGGGAATTAATTTCTTTGACCACTCAGATGTTTATGCTGGTGGCCAGTCTGAAGCCAAGTTTGCGCAGGCTCTTCGCTCGGCTAAGATTCCCCGGGAACGAGTTCTCATCCAGTCCAAGTGCGGACTGCGGGATGTTCACACCAACTACCATTTTGACTTTTCTAAGGATTATATCATCAGCTCGGTTGAAGGCAGCTTGGAGCGCTTGCAGACGGACTATCTGGATGTGCTCCTCCTGCACCGGCCAGATGCTCTTGTGGAGCCAGAAGAGGTGGCTGAGGCTTTCTCACAGCTGCACCAAGCCGGGAAGGTCCGCTATTTCGGAGTCAGCAATCAAAACCCTTATCAGATCGAGCTGCTGCAGAAAAGTGTGGAGCAGCCCTTGATTGCCAACCAACTGCAGTTTGGTCCAGCCCACACTCCGATGCTGGATGCTGGGCTCAATGCCAATATGCTCAATCCTTTAGCAATCGTTCGGGACGGTAGTGTACTGGACTATTGTCGATTGCATCATATCACGATTCAGCCTTGGTCACCATTTCAGGTCGACTTGAACCAGGGACTTTTTATGGAGCATCCTAAATATGCTCAGCTTACAGAAACTCTGCATGCCTTTGCGTCAGACTATCAAGTTTCCTTTGAAGCCTTAGTTCTGGCCTGGATTTTGCGTCATCCGGCTCAGATGCAGCCAATTGTTGGCTCCATGAATCCACAGCGAATTCGCTCAATGGTGGCTGCTTTTGATATTGAGCTCTCTCGGGCTGACTGGTATAAGATATACAAGAGCGCAGGGAATCCTCTGCCCTAAGCTTGTTTTTGCAGGGAGATTATTTGTTATTCAGAATCAATGAAGGCTAAGAGCAGTGAATCGGTCTGCTTGTTTCATTGATTAAGCTAGATTCTGTGTCTTATGAAAGGAGAATGATATGAATAATAAGTTTTCTTGGCAAGGCCTAGCAAAATCTGCTTCTGCTGCCAAGTATGGAAGTGGCTTGCTGCTATGTGTTTCCCTCTTGTCCTTAGCAGCTTTGACGTGCGTCTCAAGAGTTAAAGCAGAAGATGTTGCGCCTGCCCCTGCCGCAGTAGCTGAAACGCCGGCTTCTCCAGCAGCCCAAGCAAGTCCTGAGGCTGAAAATCCAGCTGTGGTTGAACCCCAAGCAGCTCCTGCAAGTCAGGCCGAATCAGCTGCTAGTGAGTTGCCAGCTAGTCAGGTTATGTCCGATGAGCAGAAGCAGCGCGCCATTGCTCAGATGGGAGCCAATCAAGGGGATGTCTGGGTTTGGTCGGAGGAAAATGTCGTTGAAGAAAATGGGGAGCGTCAAAAACGCGGTCCTAATGGCGGCCCTGGCCAATTTAATGGCGGAGCTGTCGTGTTAGGCGGCCGTCCGACATATGACCCAGCGGCGGATTGGTACTACCTTGCTTATAAAGGCGAAGGGATGACCGACGAAGAAGCGAAGGCTGTCTTTGACAAGGAACGCGGCAAATGGATGAATGAATTTGATCCTTGGGGCGTTGTGATGGAAATGACGGACAATAAGGCCAACAATGCTTGGGCGGATATTCGTAACATGCAGGCTTTCGTGCTCCGGAAGGACTCCAATGTCTGGGAGAAAATTGTGGATCACCCTCAAGGGGTTCAATGGGTTGCTCAATTCAAGGGCAATATGTCCAGCTACGTAGGAGATGCACGGCAGGAAGCCTTGGCTGGTGGGGGAACAGCTATTGAGGTATTACCTAAGCAGGATCGGGTTGCCCACTGGGGTTCTAATCAGGCCCGTGATATTCCGAATCCTCAAACCATTCGGGCTGTTTTAGTTTCCGTAGAAGCTCGTATTTCTGAAAAATCTGACCCAGATGCCAAGCTTGGTATTCAAGTTGGCGGTGACTGGAAGTTTGCTGAGGAAGTGAGTAAGCCGCTCTGGTATCCAGGAGCTGGTCTGGCTGGTATTCAGCGACTGACCAAGGATTGGGCGCGTTACTATTTTGTCAGTCTTACTGGTATTCAAGATGCAGTCGAAGAAAGGGCCATTTCACAAGATGAGTTTATGAAGAGTATCGTGCCGCTGGCCGATATGGAGCAGGATCCCCAAAATCAAGCCCAGCAGCCAACTCCTGCAAGACCTGATCCAAAGGGGAGCCAAGTGGAAAATCTGACCTACAAAACAAGCGGCCAGACGGACCCTCAAGCAGCGTCTCAAGAGCCAACTCTTGAGCAAGCTTCTTCCAAACAACTACCTAAGACCGGCAGCCAAAGCAGTCTATTGGCCAATTTGCTTGGATTCGGGCTCTTAGGGCTGGGTGCTGGCTTCCTTGGCCTGAAGAAAAAATCTTAAGTTTTGCAAGCTAGAGGAAAAATAATCTACAAAAAAGCAACAGCAGTTTCTAGCTGTTGCTTTGTGTTTGGCTTAGGTTTTACATGACAGGATGTTCAAAATTAGATGCTTGCGCAGCGGGCGGACTGCAGACAGGCTCTTGGTATTTTTGAGTAAAGCGGCATCTTGGGAAGTTGGAGCAGCCCCAAAATTGCTGACCGGCCTTAGAACCTTTGGCTGCTATACGGAGCACCAATCCATGCTGGCAGCGAGGGCAGATCTTTTCTGCTTCTCTACGCTGTTTATTCTGAGCAATGCTGTTAATATGGCGCTCTTTGATAACCTGCTTTCGCTTGGTCAAAGGTAGCAGCATACGATAGAGGTCGTCAATCTGCTCAGGCGACAAGTAGGCTTGACTTTGGCAGGCCTGCCTGTCAATTGCCCCTATCACTTGCCAGGTCTGAATAACCTTATGCCTGTCACTGTTTAGATGGATTTCCTTAAGCTGACAGTCATTGCCAAAGACGATATAGGAATACAGGTTTGGCGTGTATTGGTTGAGATAGTAGCTGAGCCATTTGAGATGGACTTTATTTTGAATAATGGGATTGAAAAAAGAATTCTTGTAGGATTTTCCGCGGCCTCCGGAAAGAACCTGAGTCCAGTATTGCTGATTTTCTGAGCCGAAGATCCAGCCCTTGTAGTTTTTTGACTCAAAAATGTAAATTCCAGATGGATGAATCAGCAGGGCATCAATCTCAGTGGTAGATCCATCTTCTTTGAAAATATAGAGATTGTACAAAATCTTTTTATAGCCATAGAGCTGGTTCAAGACCTGACCAAGCTGGTACTCTCCCTGTTTTCCCTTGTTATATTTTAGTTCCCAAGGGGCAGTCTGGGTTTGCTGGAAATAGTCAGGCTCTGGGCTTTGGCTGGACGACCAATCCGATTCTGTATCTTCTCGATCTTCAAGTAGCTTATAACTGATAAAAAAGACGATGCCAAAGACAGCCACAAATGCGACGAAAAAGAATCCAAACATTTCCTAATCTCCCTTAAAATCCCTAATTCGAGTATAGCACAAAATAAAGGACGAAAGATTTTTATAAGTGTAAAAACACAACAATTGAACAATAGATTGAAATGTGTCTAAAAAAGCTGAAACTACCCTTTAAAAACTTATTTTCCAAAAACACCTCACAAACCTAAAAAATCATGTATAATAAAAAGACAGGAAAAGAATAGGAGTTATTATGCCTCAGGAATTAATCAGTGTTATCATCCCTGTTTACAATGTTGAGCAGTATTTAGCAGAATGTGTGAACAGCGTCTGTCGTCAGACCTATCAAAATCTGGAAATTATTCTAGTTAATGATGGTTCAACAGATGCTTCTGGTCAGATTTGCCAAGAACTGGCAGACCAGGATGCGAGGATTCGTCTCATTCATCAGGACAATCAAGGCTTGTCCGGTGCCCGCAACACAGGGATTGAGCACTCTAGTGCAGACTATTTGATTTTTGTGGATTCGGATGACTGGCTGCCTGAGCAACATGTTGCCCGTCTTTATGAAAAGCTGAAAGAGTACGATGCGGATATTGCCATTGGTCACCACTGTAGTTTCCGTGCAGAGGATTCAGCCTTCCTCTACTATTCGACAGAGCATTTTGAAACCCTCTATACGCGAGAAGAGATAATCGAGGAGTATCCTAGACGGCGCATGCTGGACGGTGTCTTTCTCTGTGCCTGGGCCAAGCTCTATAAGCGTGAGCTCTTTGATACAGTGCGCTATCCAGTCGGCCGAGTGGCTGAAGATGCCTTCACGACTTATAAGCTTTACCTTCAGTCAGAAAAGATTATCTACCTCAATGAACCGCTCTATTACTATCGCTTGCGGCCAAATAGCATCTCCATGACTTGGAATGAGCAGTGGTTCCGAGACTTGATTGTAGGTTTTGAGGAGCAGCTAGCCATTTTGGGTAAGCTGGGCTATGATCTCAGCTTCTACTACAAGTACTACACCTTCCTGCTCCAGTATTGTCGCGACAGCGCTGCAGCCGTCGGTATGCAGTCCAGTCGGGTCTATCAGGAAATTGAAAGTAAACTCAAACTATTTGGAGAATAAATAAAACAAGCTACCTTTCAATCATAGGACTGAAAGAGTAGCTTGTTTTTTAGTGTTTTAAAAATTAAAGACTAAAAATAACAATTAATGCCATGCTTCAAAAAGACATCTTGGTATTCAAATAAGTCTTCAGGGTGCAAGGCCTTGACATCTTCCATGGCATACTTTCGGCCGAGTAATTTGTATTTATTTTCGCCAAATTGATGGAAAGGCAACAGTTGGACTTGATTGATGGATAGTTCATTAAACAAAGTCGCAAACCGCTCTGCATCTTCTAAGGAGTCGTTAAAATCTGGAATGACAGGAATGCGGAGAACAATCGTCTTTTGATGAGTAAAGGCGTAGTGGATATTCTGAACAATCAATTCGTTTTTTACTCCAGTCACCTTGCGATGGTTGACAGAGTTATAATGTTTCAGGTCGGTATAGATAAAATCAACGTACTGGATGAGATCCACGAATTTTTCGTGTTCTACAAAGGCAGTTGTTTCGATAGCGGTATGAATCCCTTTTTCCTTAGCGGCTTTGAGAATGGCCTTGGCAAATTCAAACTGGGCGAAAATCTCTCCGCCAGATAAGGTTAGGCCACCGCCAGATTCTTCATAAAAATCTCTGTCCTTTAGGACTTCGTTGATAATCTCCTCGACACTTCTTTCCTCCCCCATAGTGATGCTTTTTTTGGTAGTAGCATCCAGCATAGGCTCGGGTCTGAATTGCTGTGATTCTGGATTGGAGCACCAAGGGCAGCGCAGAGGACAGCCCTTGAGGAAAACCGTTGTACGAATCCCTGGTCCATCATGAATACTGAAATGTTGGATGTTGAAAATAATTCCTTTTGTTGCTTCCATACTCAGGCCTCCTTTGGATACAATCATTATAACTTATTTTAGAAAGAAAAACAATTACGAATGAAAGTTATTTTTATTTTATTTTTAAGGCGTCTTTTGTTACAATAATAGCAGAGGTGATAGAATGGAACGTTTAGATGAAATTGTTAAATTAGTATCTGAATTTGAACGAATCGATGTCAATACTTTATCTGACCGCTTAAAAGTGTCCAAAGTAACGATTCGCAAGGACTTGGATAAGCTGGAAACCAAAGGTCTGCTGCGCAGAGAGCATGGCTATGCTGTTTTAAATAGCGGCGATGATCTGAATGTCAGACTTTCCTTTCATTATGATACCAAGCGCCGAATTGCCCAGGAAGCAGCAAAAATCGTTCAGGATAATGAAACCATTATGATCGAATCAGGTTCGACCTGTGCCTTGCTAGCTGAGGAAATCTGCCTAACGAAGAAGAATGTCAAGATTATTACCAATTCTTATTTTATTGCGGATTATATAAAACAAACTGATTCTTGTAAAATTATCTTACTGGGCGGAGAATTTCAGAAAGATTCTCAAGTGACAGTAGGGCCTCTTCTCAAGGAAATGATCCGCTTTTTCCACGTAGAACATGCTTTTGTCGGAACAGATGGCTATGATGAAAATCTAGGCTTTACAGGCAAGGATCTGATGCGGAGTGAGGTTGTGCAGTATATGTCAGAGGCATCTGACCAGATGATTGTCTTGACGGACTCAAGTAAGTTTACCAGAAAAGGAACGGTTAAGAGATTTGGCTTCAAGCAGATTGCGCAAGTGGTGACTGACAAGGCGATTCCGAAAGAGGCTGTTGAGCGCTTGAAAGCTGCCGATATCAAGCTGACTCTGATCTAGCAGAGAAGGAGATAAGATGAAAAATGAAAGAAAAAAACTATTGGCAAAAATTGCTTATCTCTACTACATAGAAGAAAGAAGCCAGTCTGACATTGCGGCTGAGACAGGGATTTATCGCACCACTATCAGCCGAATGCTGGCAGAAGCGAAAAAAGAGGGCATTGTAAAGATTGAGATTGAAGACTTTGATACTCGCTTGTTCCATTTGGAAAACTATGTAAAAGAAAAATACGGGCTCAAGGGAATCGAAATTGTCAGTAATTTAGTGGATGAATCTCCAGCAGACCTGGAAGAGAGGTTGGCTCAAGCTGCTGCAGGTATGCTGCGCGGCCTGATTAAAGACAATGATAAAGTGGGATTTTCTTGGGGCAAGAGCTTGAGCCTTTTAGTAGAGCACTCCAGCAGCAAGCATTTGACAAATGTCCATTTCTTTCCTTTGGCAGGTGGACCGAGTCATATCCATGCACGCTATCATGTGAACACCCTCATCTATAGCATGGCTGGAAAATACCATGGGGACTGCCGTTTTATGAATTCCACGATTATTCAGGAGAACGAGCAACTGACAAATGGAATATTGGCTTCTAAATATTTTGAAGATCTGAAAAGTAGCTGGCAGGAGCTGGATGTGGCTGTGGTTGGTATTGGAGGGCAGGTTGACACGAGAAATCGTCAATGGCTGGACATGCTGACCTCAGAGGATTTTCTTGCTCTAGAGAGTCAGGATGCTGTTGGAGAAATCTGCTGCCGCTTCTTTAATAAAAAAGGGGAGATGGTCTACCAGCATTTGCAAAATCGAACGATTGCCATCTCTTTGGAAAATTTGAAAAAAGTGCCGCTTAGTCTAGCCTTTGCTTATGGCAGTCAAAAGTCTGCTGCTATATTAGCGGTGTTGCGAGCTGGCTATGTTAATCATTTGGTGACAGATGAAGCGACGATTCTAAAAATGCTAGACTTGGATGGAGATAGGAGTTTCTTCACTTCTTGATGGCAGTAGAATCTCAGGTGAAATAAGACTTCCAAGACGGGATTCAGGGATCCTATTTTTTATAGTAAACTAGCACTTATATATGGAGGTGGATTGTTGACTTGAAAAAGCTTATGAAACAAAAATTGACTAGTTTAGCCACAGGAGAGCTAGTCGCTGTGCTAGTATTTTGGATGAATTTTTTCCTGCTCAAAAAATGGATTCTTACTACTGGAGCTTTGATTTCTATTTCTTTCTCCTTGTTTGTACTTAGTTTTATTCTGATACAGGGCTCTGTTTTCTGGTGGATTTTGATAAAAAGGATTTCCAATCCAAGATTTGCTGAAAGATATACAGGCAAGATTTACAGAATACTAAAGATCTTAGACCTTATTTTACTAGGTGTAGGGGCCCTGATAATTATTTTAAATTACAGTGAATTTCCCACATCCATAATCTCTTTAGCAATTTGGTTTTTTGCTGTCATCGAGTGGATGAATTATTTTAAATGGCAATTATCCTACAGTCTGAATCCTGCTGTTTTATTGAAATACATCCTCCAGAGGAAATTGCGAAAAAGTAAAATAGCAAAGGAAATTGAGAAGGCCGTATAAAAAGATAAGTTTTGGTTTCTTAAAATAGCATATATGAGGAAGTAGAAGCAAATAGCCGCTGCTTCTTTTTTGTGCCGAATCTGCTTATCGTTCTTATCTAATAGAGTGCCTTTGAATCGCAGATGAATACAGCTGTACAGAACTGTCCTTTATGGGGGGAGTTTTTATTCTGCACAAATGTGCAAAATAATTTAAATAAGCTAATTTGTTCTATAATATATTGACGGACTGAGCTAAAGGTGATACATTCTAATTACAAACAAAAATAAATCACTTTCAAACAAAAGAACAAGTTTTTGTTAATTATAAAGATAGGAGCGGTTGTAACATATGGAAATGATTGTAGCAGATCAAATTATCATGGGCCTTATCTTAGACGCTGGTGATGCCAAGCAGCATATTTATCAAGCTTTATCACTAGCTAAAGATGGTAAGTTTTCAGAATGCGATGAGCAGATTGAGCTTGCAGATAAGGCGCTGTTAGAGGCCCATAACTTGCAGACCAAGTTCCTAGCTCAGGAAGCTGGAGGAACGAAAACAGAGATCACAGCGCTGTTTGTTCATTCTCAGGATCATTTGATGACCAGCATTACAGAGATTAATCTCATCAAGGAAATCATCGACTTGAGAAGAGAATTACAAGGGAAAAAATAAATCATCAGGAGGATGAAAAGATGGTTAAGATTGGTTTGTTCTGCGCGGCAGGTTTTTCAACAGGGATGTTGGTCAACAATATGAAGATAGCTGCAGCTGAAAAAGGGGTAGAAGCTGAGATTGAAGCCTACTCTCAGGCTAAGTTGGCTGATTATGCAGCGGATCTGGATGTCGCTTTATTGGGCCCGCAGGTAGCTTATACTCTGGACAAATCTACAGCTATTTGCGACAGCTGCCATACTCCGATTGCAGTTATTCCAATGGCTGATTACGGTATGCTAGATGGTAAAAAAGTGCTAAACCTCGCTTTGAGTTTGTTGGATAAACATTAAAATCAAGGAGCTTCGTTATGTCTAAAGTGGATACTCAAAAAATCATTGCGCCGATTATGAAGTTTGTCAATATGCGCGGGATTATCGCCTTAAAAGACGGTATGTTGGCAATTTTGCCCCTTACAGTTGTGGGAAGTTTATTCTTGATTGTAGGGCAATTGCCGTTTGAAGGTCTAAATCAAGCCATTGCTGGTGTGTTTGGAGCTGACTGGACAGAACCGTTTATGCAGGTTTATTCAGGGACCTTTGCCATTATGGGGCTGATTTCTTGTTTTTCAATCGGCTATTCCTATGCTAAGAACAGCGGTGTAGAGCCTCTGCCGGCAGGGGTGCTGTCTCTTTCTTCCTTCTTTATCCTTTTGAAATCCTCCTACATACCAGAAAAGGGTGAGGCGATTGGAGATGCGATTGCCAAGGTCTGGTTTGGCGGTCAAGGAATCATTGGGGCCATTCTTATTGGTTTGGCAGTTGGTAGTATCTATACGATTTTCATTCAAAAGCATATTGTCATCAAAATGCCAGAGCAGGTTCCTCAAGCGATTGCCAAGCAGTTTGAAGCCATGATTCCTGCTTTCGTTATTTTCTTGCTGTCAATGCTTGTTTATATTATTGCCAAGATAGTGACAGGTGGCGGTACCTTTATTGAGATGATTTACGATGTCATTCAGGTGCCTCTGCAAGGTCTGACGGGCTCTCTGTATGGAGCGATCGGTATTGCTTTCTTCATTTCTTTCCTGTGGTGGTTCGGCGTCCACGGCCAGTCTGTTGTCAATGGTGTCGTAACAGCCTTGCTGCTGTCAAACTTAGATGCCAATAAGGCCCTGCTTGCTGCAGATAAGCTGTCCGTTAGTCAAGGCGCTCATATTGTGACCCAACAGTTCTTGGATAGTTTTCTTATCTTATCGGGATCCGGTATTACTTTCGGAGTGGTCGTGGCCATGCTCTTTGCTGCCAAGTCCAAACAGTATAAGGCTCTGGGGAAAGTTGCTGCTTTCCCGGCAATCTTTAATGTCAATGAGCCAGTTGTCTTTGGTTTTCCGATTGTGATGAATCCGGTCATGTTTCTGCCCTTTGTTTTGGTACCGGTTCTAGCCGCTTTGATTGTCTATATGGCGATTGCGGTTGGCTTTATGCAGCCATTCGCAGGTGTGACTTTGCCTTGGAGTACACCGGCTATCATTTCTGGCTTTATGGTCGCTGGCTGGCAAGGGGCAGTCATTCAAATTGTCATCCTAGCCATGTCCGCCTTTCTCTATTTCCCATTTGTGAAGTTTCAGGATAAGATTGCCTACAATAACGAATTGGAAAATGAAGAATAATCTGACTTTGATGAATAAAAACACAAAAGTTTCTTGGCTCAGTTGGCACAAATGTGCAAAAAATCTTTAATTCTGTAATCGCCTATAAATGATTGAATTCTAAGATTTTGCATGTTACAATAGTTACGAAAGAAATAAATTAAATTTCATAAGAAAGGTTGTGGCCAAATGATCCAAGTAAAAGAAGTAGAAAGAACAACAATAAAAACAGACTATTT
>ERZ773213.847-NODE-847-length-17228-cov-93.039539_pt1 | contig 17228 bp, 17 predicted proteins | sample MGYA00580996_ERZ773213 | MGnify/ENA primary metagenome ERZ773213 (study PRJEB29015, sample SAMEA2738152) | human oral metagenome | biome: human oral; feature: human-associated habitat; material: saliva | place: China | collected 2197 ...
AGTACATGGCGAGCATGCAGGCGACGACCAACCCGGTGAACCATCCGAGCCAGACTCCGCCCCGGCCTCGTCGATCGGCGCGCTGACCGGTGATGGGGGCGAGGAGCGCGATGAACAGGCCCGCGATCGTCATGCCGTTGCTGAGCCAGCTTGAGGCGGTGCCCGCGTCGGTGAAGACGCCGTCGCTGGTCAGGTAGGTCGTGAACACGAAGGTGGTGGCGACCGCGTTGAAGGCGGCGCTCCCCCAGTCCCAGGCCGCCCATTCGACGACTTGGCGCGTGATGACGCGGTTGCGGGGGGAGGGAGTGGTACTCATGTGATCGGGCTCCTTCGGTGGGGAGTGCTCGGCGGCGCGCGTGCGTCCAGGGTGAAACTACCACGTTTCGCTTCCCCCGCTCGTCCGGCGGCGCGGTGGGGACGAGGCCGGGGAACCGCCAGCGCAACCTGACCGGATGCAATATACTGTATGCGTGGCAGAGATGTCCGTTAACACGCACCCTGATGTTGCACCCCCTTACCTCTACATCCCGGTTTGGCTAGACGAGGAAGGAATCGTCCAGATATCGATTGCAGACGGAGCACAGAAGGAGAAGATTCTTCTTGCCTACACGGCACTCGATAGGCTTCTTGACGCGCTCGGCGACAAGCAGCCTTGGGCCGCCATCACAACCTCCAAGCTATCGACGATCAAAGAGGAAACGGGTTACACCCACCTCGTTGTCGACTACTACGTCAGTAACATCGTAAGGAAGATAACTGAGTATGAAGGGTGACCTAAAGGTCAGCACCGACGGGTTCCTAACAGAACTCAAACAAACCTATACAATCGCAGCGGCAGGATTGGACCGCTTGGCTCCCACCATGCCACAGGAAATCGACGCCGGAATCGCAACATTCATCATTACAGATATGCTTGGCGCTCTTTCAACTGATGCCAGCACTCTAACCACCCTTCTCGGCGACACGCGCGATGAGCTCCAGAGACAAATTGGGGCCTTCGAACAAAACGAGGCAAGTGGAGCTGCAACGTTCGCGAATATCAACAAGCAGGCACAGGCATGACTGACCAAGCATCAATCGATACTCGGATTTACGGAAATCCCGATGATATTCGCGAAGCGGCTAACAAATTATACACCGTCTATGAAAGCTTAGATACACTCTCAGGCCAGTTCAAGAGTAAGCTGCGGACAAACTTTTACGCCTGGGACGGAGAGGCCGCTCATAGTTACGACGATGCCGCAGTCAGCATGGGGACCAAAGTCCAGCGGCTCACAGATCGCTTTTATTCCGCATACGCAGCACTCCGCGCTTATGCTCAGCAGTTGGATTATCACTATCGCGACATGGAATCGATTCGTGAGCAAGCCAAGGTCGCTAACCTCGCCATTGTCAACAAATACGACATATTGCCTCCAGATCCCATTCCGGAACCCACCATAGGTAAGTGCTACCCAGAATCAGCATATGGCACTCCCCCTTCAATAGGCGTGCAAGTGGGAAGTCCAGACGGTAAGTTCTCACATGACCGCCAGGTTGAGATTTTTCATGAGCTCGACCAGCAGGTTCAGGCTGTACGGGACGACCTCGAGCAATGGGTAGTCAAGCATGTGCGTTCAGTTCAAGAAGAGTGCATAACTTTAATATTTGTGCGCGTCGTCAACGATGGAGTAGATGGGCTCATTCGCGATCCATGGCAGCTACTACCTGATACAGCTTCAACCCTCTGGGACACAGGAACAGCACACTACGCTTCACTCCTTAAACAGACCGCATCGTCCAGCACTACAGAAAGTGCAGCTTCAAAGCAACTCGCAGCAGCTATCTCTGATGCATCTCTTGGCAAATTTAAAGCCATGCCTGAACAAAGGCTATCTGCCATGCGCGGAATTGGAGAAGGACTATCCAAGAGCGCTACGGTTGTCGGAGTTGGAACGCTGGGTTACGAAGTAGTGACATCAGATACACCGGCTCAGAAGGCAGCGACCGGCGGGTTGGGGCTAGCAGTCGGCACATTTGTAGGCGGAGTTGTGACCGATGCGGTTATTGGCATGGCTGGTGGCGCGGAGGCAGGCCCCTTCGGAGTTGCAGCTGGTGGAATTGCCGGCACGATAACCGGTTTTGTAACCGGATTAACCACAGAAGCACATGCAAACGCGCTCTACGAACAGATCCCCCTCGAATACCGGGATCGTGCCGACGCATTTGTCTCCCACCTTCCTTACTACATGTTTGGAGGATCATGGTAGAGTTCAACAATTTGTATAGCGTGTCCGATGCGGACGAACGGCTATCCAAGGCGCGCGCAAATTTTTTCATCGCCACCGTTTGCGCTAGTTGTGCAATCTTCTTTTTCTGTATACGCAGCTTTTTCCCAATCGCCTACACATTCTTTTTCGTCGTAGTTCCGATTCTCCTCGCTCTCGCTTCCCTCACACTCGGCGTCGCTGAAATCGTTCAGCAGCGCCGGGGAGTTCTCATGCACGTCGAGTCGGAAGGAATCGCCCTCTATCCCCTTCTCTTCCCCTTCTACGTTTCGTCGATCTGCTCCGTGTTCTTGATGACCTGCGGCCCCATCGCACTCCTCTTGTTCCTTATTCAGCCTAATTCTGTCATGAGCCTAATCCTGGGGTTCTCGTATTCGTACTTCGGATACACAATGTTCAACGTGACAGACTATCGCCCTTCGCGCATCCACCGGTCACCGATGATCACACTCGCCCCCAACTACCTTGCAATTCAGCCCCTCCTGCACGACAACCCGACGCGCATCGGTTGGGATCGCAACCCCCAGATCGAAGGTTTCGAGCTTTTCGTCGCTGCTAATGAACCCCACCAGTTGATGCATGTATCCACCCGGGACTCCGAGGAGGCATTCGTTTTCGAGATGAGGGGGACGCCCATCTGCTACTGGCAACTCGCGCGGCTCATCAACCACTTTGTCGCTCATCCAGAGGATCGAGCAACGCTCGGAACACCCCAGGGACCGCAGCTCGTCAGCGACATCCTGACGGCAGGCTAGGCTCATGCTTCCCCTGACACTCATCCGGCGGCCCCTCACCCCGAGCCAAGCGGACGCCATCGTGCGGCGAGCGTGGATCGTCCCCGCGTGCTTGTATGCCGCCGGACTCGCGGCAGCACTTGTGCTCGTCACCCTCATTGCACTCGACGTCCCCGCTCTCGGACTGCGTTACGGGCTCGCTATCGTCTGCATTATCCTCGTCGCCTTCATTCCAGCTGCCGTCGCCTACGCGCGTGCACCCAGCCGCCCGCCGAGGGTCACTGCCGCCACGACGCGCGAGGAGGAACGCACGGTCACCGAGCTGATGATCACCGGGGACGCTACATTTGCCCGCAGTCGCAACGCTGGATTCACATGGGGACTAAGTAGCATTGCTCTTTGCCTCATCCCTCTCGCGTTCTCCTCGAGCACAAAAAATGGTGTCCTCATGTCGCTCGGCGCTGGTGTCTTCATCATCTGCCTTCTCGTGAAAGTGCCAGGTCTGTATTTCCCCCAACCGCGCGACGTCAAGGTACAGAAGCTCCTTCTCGTCCCCTCGGGTTTCGCCTTCGCCGAGAAAGACATTCTTCCTCGGCTCAAAACGGCGGCCTGGTGTGATGTGACCGGCGTGGGCGAGACCGTCAAGGGCATGACCGCCATTCACTGGACCGCAGACGGCGAGGAAGGCATCATGTGGCTGCATTTGAAGGATCCTGGCCTCTCCTACGTCGCCTTCGAGCGCCTTATCGACTATTTCGTCTCCAACCCCGGGCGGCGACGCGTTCTCGGCACCAAGGACGGCGTCGATGTGGTTCGCGCGCTCCTGCGAGGGCAGGATCCAGACGCCTGAGGGAGGGTTGCCCGCGTGTGGAGATGTGCGGGGGCGGTGGGGACGAGGAGGGGGAACCACCAGCGCAACCTGACCGGATGCAATATGCTGGCATGTCAGGGACGAAGGAGACGCACGTGGAGGGTGACGGATGATCGATATGTCCCAGCCTCAGCCTTGTTCGCTGTCAACACGTCAGTGGCGGTGGCCACCCTGACTAATCCTGCGCCCTAGGAGTTCGGCTCCTGGTCGGCGAGCAGCCGCGCTATGGCAAGGTCGAGGGGACGCGTGACCTTCAGGGAACGTTCGTCACCCGCGACCGTGTGCACGGCTCCGCCGATCGCCTCGACCAGGCCGGCGTCGTCCGTGGCGGCCACGGCCTCGTCCGCACCCAGAGAAGCGCCCGCCTCGTGCGCGCGGACAAGCACATCCCAGCGGAAACCCTGCGGAGTCTGCACGGCCACCATGTCGGCGCGCCGCGGCGTACCCGTGACGAGGCCCGAGGCATCCACGGTCTTGAGCGTGTCGGTGACGGGCAGGACGGGGATGACCGCGCCCGCGCCAGCGCGCACCGCGTCGATGACGCGCGCGGTGACCTGCGGTGGAGTCAGGGGACGAGCCGCGTCGTGCACGAGGACGACCGTATCCGTGCCTCTGTCCCCGAGGGCAGCCAAGCCCAGTGCGACGGAAGCCTGCCGCGAGCGGTCTGAACCAGCGACGACAAGCACGTCGCCCAAGCCGTCGATCGCGGCGCAGAACTCACCGAGGCACGAGGCCGGGGCAGTGACGACGATCATGCCCACTCCCCCGGCGCGTAGGCCGCGGGCCGCCCACCACAGCAGGGGGCGACCCGATAATTCAACGAGAGCCTTGGGCAGCTCACAGCCGAGGCGCGAGCCGGACCCGGCGGCCGTCAGGACCGCGCAAACCTCACTCGGAGATTGCGTCATCATCGATCTCGATGCGGCCCTCAGCCAAGACAGAATCGAGGCGATCCGCGGCGGCTGACTTATCGATATTGCGGGCCAAGGCCAGTTCAGAGGTGAGGATGGAACGGGCCTTCGTCAGCATGCGCTTCTCGCCCGTGGACAGCTTCTTCAGGTCGTCGCGGCGCGTCAGGTCGCGCACGACCTCGGCGACCTTGACGATGTCGCCAGTCGCAATCTTCTCCTGGTTTGCTTTGAAGCGGCGCGACCAGTTGGTGGGTTCCTCCACGTAGGGGGCGCGCAGAACGGTGAGCACTTCCTCCAGGCCGTCCTCGTCAACAATGTCGCGCACGCCAACCAGGTCAACGTTTTCTGCTGGAACCTGGATCTCCAGGTCGCCCTGGTTCACGCGCAGCTTCAGATACGTACGTTCTTCACCGCGAATGGTGCGCGTCATGACCTCTTCGATCGTGGCTGCGCCGTGGTGCGGGTAGACGACCGTCTGACCGATTTCGAACGACATGGAAGGACTCCTGGGTGCTCGCGTGGATAGCACGTCCATTCTACCAGTTGCCTGACGAATATCTCCGAGACAGTGTGAAAGCCCAACGTTACACGCATTAGAGGAACGATACAAACCAACGTCAAGCACGACCACCATACGACCATCTCTGCGACCCCAGTCACGATCGGATGGTCAGTTTTAGGGAATGCGCCACACTCGTTCGTTCACCCGCGCACCCCTACTTCAACACACCCCTCGCACACGCCCACGGAGGCACAAGCATCATCCCAACCCCGCAGTTGTCGCGCCCACAGGCACGACGAAGCCCCGGCCTCGTCCACGCAGACGAAACCGAGGCCCCGCGTCGCTTACTTGCCCTGGTTAGCGACCGCGGCGATCTTCGCCTCGGCCTCAGGATCCAGGTAGGTGCCGCCCTTCTTGATGGGCTTGAGGGTTTCCTCGTCGAGCTCGTACACCAGCGGAATGCCGGTGGGGATGTTCACGCCGGCGATGTCCGCGTCGGAGATGTCATCCAGGTGCTTGACGATGGCGCGCAGCGAGTTGCCGTGCGCGGCAATCATGACGGTCTTGCCGGTCTTAATCGCGGGAACAATGGCCTCATCCCAGTAGGGAAGCAGACGCGCGATGACATCCTTCAGACACTCGCTCATGGGGACAGGCTCTCCGGCATAGCGGGGATCCTGATCCTGCGAGAACTCCGAGCCAGCCTCGATGGCGGGCGGAGCCACGTCGAAGGAACGGCGCCACAGCATGAACTGCTCCTCGCCGAACTCGTCGCGAATTTCCTTCTTGTTCTTGCCCTGGAGCGCACCGTAGTGACGCTCGTTGAGGCGCCAGTTGCGCTCAACGGGGATCCAGTGGCGATCGGCGGCGTCGAGAGCCAGGTTCGCGGTCATGATCGCGCGACGCAGCATCGACGTGAACAGGAGATCCGGCAGAACGCCGGATTCCTTGAGGAGCTCACCACCGTGGGTAGCCTCCGCGCGGCCCTTGTCCGACAGCGGAACATCCACCCAACCGGTGAAGAGGTTCTTTGCATTCCATTCGCTCTCGCCGTGGCGGAGCAGCACCAGTTTGTAGCTCATGTCTCTATTGTCCCACAGTCGGAGCGTAGCTCCTACATTCCGTGTCGTTGATCACGCCACAGCTGCGGGGACGCGCCGAACCATCCCTCAGCGGCGAAAACCACTCCTCCCACATCTTCTCCCCGTCACTACCCCGGTCTCCCCCTGATTACCCCCTGAACGCCTCGCCGTTTCCCCCTGAACGCCCCAAAAAATCAAGGTTCCACATGATTACCGGAACAGTATGCACTCTTCACTTCTTCCCGTACGGTTACACTATGACCATCACACGACGCACTCTGACAACGGCCGCCCTCATCACCGCGGCCTCCCTTGCCCTGGGCGCCTGCGGTTCATCCAAGCCGAAGGATGCGGCCCCCTCCCCCACACAGGAGGCAGCCACCACCTCGCCGACACCATCACCCACTGCCACGGCCTCGGCCACCCCCACGGTCCCCGGATACCGGGCCGGAGAAATCCCGCCGATCCCCCTCTTTTCTACTCCCCCGATCGACGTGTTCGCATCCAACGCCGACAAAGCCATCGTCGACTCCGCATCCTCAACCCTATCCTCCGTTCCCGGCGTGAGCGTCGCACCCGCCAAATGTGACGGCACCTCCGTCGTCTCAGGCACCACAGTCTTCGGCGGCGACGGATCCGCCGTAACCACCTCCAACAACACGACCGTCATCAACGCAGGCGACGGCTCCGGCGTCATCACCGAGGGAACAACAACCATCACCTACGCAGGCGACGGCTCCGGCACCTACACGAACGGCGACACGAAGCTCACCATCACGGTTGACACCGACGGCTCCGGCACCTACACCAGCCCGACCACCACCTTCACCCTGAACGGACACGGCGGCGGCACCTACACAAACTCCGCAACAGGTGAAACGATCACCAACAACGGCGACGGCTCAGGCACACACACCACACGCACCGTAACAATCATCAACAACGGCGACGGCACCGGCAACTACACGGACCCGAACCTGACCATCATCAACAACGGCGACGGCACTGCGATGGTCAACGGCACAACGATCACCGGCGCACCCAAGGTTGAAAAAGCCTCCACACTCGGCACCTTCCCGCCGGTCGAGTCACTCAAGCCCGTCGAATCCTGCGGCACCCTCATCACCCTAGAGGACGGCGTCCTCTTCGACTTCGGTAAGTCCGACATCCGCCCCGACGCCGCCCAGACCCTGACAAAGCTCGCCGACATCCTCACCAACGCGAAGGTCCCCGCCGCCCACATTTACGGGCACACCGACTCCGTGTCCGATGAGGCTTTCAACCAGCAGCTCTCCGAAGCTCGCGCAAACGCCGTTAAGAACGACCTGAGCGCGAAAGGCGTAACCGCGACCATGGACGCGACCGGCTACGGCGAGTCGAAGCCCGTGGCCCCCAACGAGAACGCCGACGGATCAGATAACCCCGCCGGACGAGCGCTCAACCGCCGCGTCGAAATCTTCATCCCCGCTTTCTGACACACCAACATCGTTCATCTACCCACACGAAAAGGAAACCCCATGTCCATCAAGTCCCTCATCCCCGCCGCTGCCGTCATGGCCGTGGCCACCCTGGCCCTGACCGGCTGCACCCAGAACAACGCCGCACCGAGCGATACCTCATCAACATCCTCCCCCGCCACCTCGGCGCCCACAACCTCGGACACATCCACCGCCCCCGCCACCTCGGATGCATCCACCGCCCCCGCCACCTCGGATGCATCCACCGCCCCCTCGCAGGACAACGCGACGCCGATCATCTTCAATGAATCAAACGAACACCTCACCATTCCCGCGGGCACCACGACGGTCATCGTCAATGGTTCAAATAACGAGATTGACGGCGGAGAGGTTACCGCGATCACGGTGGCCGGTTCCAACAACTCCATCGAGGTTGAATCGGTATCAACCGTATCCTTCACCGGGTCTAACAACGAAATCGAGTACGAGGAAGGAAACGCCCCTCAGGTGACCAGCGATTTGGGTGCCAGCAACGAAATCTTCATGAGCAAGTGACACTCCATCAACCAGTGTGGGGTGCGCAGATTATCTGCGCACCCCACACTGATGCACACCGATCAGGCGTGAGCCTGACGGTAAGCCTCAACGATCGGAGCGGGAATACGCCCGCGATCAGAAACCTCACGCCCGTTCTCCTGCGCCCACGCACGAATCTTCGCATTCTCCAGGCGTTGGTTCGGATTGCCAGCGTTGCCGCGACGACGAGTCGAACCAACCTTACGACCGGCCTTAATGTAGGGCTGAATAGCGCCGGCAAATTCTTCGAAATGCGCGCGGTTCAAATCGATTTCGTACGACGCCCCATTGAATGCGAAGCGCACGGTTTGCTCGGCGGGCGTCCCGTCAAAATCGTCGACAACTTCCACAATCTTTGTTGTCTTCTTCATGGATATTCCTCCTGAGGGATCAAGAATTCCACATTCCAACCATCAGTGGAATTCGTTGCAATTAGGGTAACTCACAACGCATTTTCTTTCTCATCATTCATACGACGCCCTAAACGTGAGTTAGACATCACCGAACGAAAGAGCCGGTAATTGAAAGTTATACTCGTAGGCATGTACGAGGCTGGAGAGGCCTTGCAACCCCACAGGATGAGATGAGGAATCACAGTGAGCAGAGCACACCACCCCCGAGCGGCGGCATGGGAACTCTACTTCACCACAACGGCTCGCCTCACTGAACGCATCGAAGCCTCGCTCAAATGCAACGCCGGACTGTCAATGCCCGAATACTCCGTCCTCCTCATGACCGACCGCGCGGGCGAGCTCGGCATCCGCCCCTCCGTCCTGGCACACAAAGTCGTCTTTTCGCGCTCGCGCCTCACCCACACAATGAAGCGCCTCGAATCGCGCGGCCTCATCGCACGTCGCCCCTGCCAGGGGGATGGGCGCGGAGGCCTCGTCTTCCTCACCGAGGCCGGAAAATGCCTCTTCGACGAAGCAGCCCTTGTCCAGCGCGACGTGATTCGCCAGCTTTTCCTCAACGACATTTCGCCCGAAGAAATCGACACACTCACCGCACTATTTCGTCGAGTGGCCGCGCGTCTCGACTCCGACACGCCATGTCCGTGAACGCGCGCCGCCTCGCGATCGCCACCGTCGCGACCGGAGTCATCGCCGGCCTCGTCGGCCTAACATGCATCCACCTGCTCCACTGGATCCAGGCCCTCGCCTGGGACATGCACTCCGGGACTCTCTTGGAAGCCGCGAGCGCACTCTCCCCCACCCGACGCATCCTTGTCCTCACCCTCGGCGGCATCATCGGGGCTCTGTCATGGTTCCTCCTCTTCCGCCGCAACAAGGCCATCACGTCTGTGTCAGCGGCCGTCGCCGGCACCCCGATGCCTCCCCTGCGCGCCACCTGGCACGCCCTGACCCAGGTGCTCGTCGTCGGCCTCGGCGCGTCCGTCGGGCGCGAGGTCGCCCCCCGCGAGATGGCCGCCGCCTTCGCTGGTGCTGCCGCCGATCGCCTGGGGCTTCGCGCCGAAGACCGCCGCATCATCGTGGCGTGCGGCGCGGGCGCAGGCCTGGCCGCCGTCTACTCGATTCCATTGTCGGGCGCTATCTACACGCTCGAAATCCTGCTCGTCTCACGCTCGGGGCGCGCGGTCGCCCCCGCTTTCCTCACGTCGGGGATCGCCGTCCTCATCTCCACAGGATTCACCAGGCCCACGCCCTTTTACACGGTCCCCACCCTCACGCCGTCCCTGTCGCTCACCGTGTTCGGGGCCCTCGTCGGCCCGCTGCTCGGCGCCGCCGGTTGGGCCTTCAAGCAGGGCGTCGCCCGCGTTGGCGCGGCCCGGCCGCGAGACTGGCGTATCCTCCTCACCCTGCCCCTCGCGTTCCTTTTCGTTGGCCTGATTTCCGCAAGGATTCCCTCCGTGCTCGGCAACGGGCAAGCCAGCGCTCAGACGCAGTTTGATGCGACGTGGGCGACCGGGGCGGGTCTGGCGTTCGCGGCGCTGGTGCTCGGTGCAAAGACCCTCACGACTTTCCTCACGATTCGCTCCGGCGGCTGGGGCGGCGTCCTCACCCCCGCGGTCGCGCTTGGCGCCGGCCTGGGAGCCGTCATCGGCCTGCCGTGGGCGGTCGCCTGGCCCGGATCCGAGGTGGCCGCCTTCGCCTTCATCGGGGCCGCCGCGTTCCTCGGCGCGTCCATGAACGCGCCCTTCACCGGCCTCATCCTCGTCATCGAATTCACCGCTCAGGGACCCACGATCCTCGTGCCCGCCGCCCTCGCCGTCGGCGGGGCCACTGCCGCGACCGCCTGGCTCAGCCGCCGCGCCCTCCCGGGCGCATAACCTGCACCAGGCTCTGGGGGCCCGCCGATTGCCCGCACCCGCCTCTGACAATCCCTGCAACACCCCCTGTGTCGGTGGCGGACGAGTTGTGCACATCCGGATAGGTTGTTCGTACCCGGATAGGTTAAGCGCATCCGGATAGGTTATTAAGCTATCCGGATGTTTGTAACCTATCCGGATGTGCGTTACCTATCCGCGTGTGCACCCGTTCGGCACCCGATGGGGCCGGCCCAAACTCCAGCTGCTTCGGGCATAGCCACCGCGCCCGCGCCTCTCCGCGCGTCACCGCTCGGGGAACCCCAGCCTCGTCCCCACCCCCCAAAAGTTGCACGTAATTCCCCCAACGCTATTTCAAACATTGAATTCACAACGTTGGAATTGCAACGTTTTCTTGCATAACTAAAAACTGACCAAATTAAATTACGTGCGAGATTTGTGGGGAAGGCACCAGAGCGGTATCAGAGCGGCACCAGAGGGGCACCGAAGGGGCGTCAGATCCCAGCGAGCGCTTGATCCAAGTCCGCGATCAAGTCGCCCACGTCCTCGAGTCCGACCGCGAGACGCACAAGCGTCGCGGGCACTCCGCCCACGCCGCCCACGCGCGTCGAGTGCGTCATGATCGCCGGATGCTCGATGAGGGACTCCGGCGCGCCCAGGGATGCTGCCAGCGCGAAGATGCGCGTGCGCGTCGTCACCTCGCGAGCCGCCTCCTCCGTTGCAACCTGGAAGGACAGGACCCCGCCGACGCCGCGGGGATTCTGACGTTGGGCCAGCTCATAACCCGGGTCCGAGGCCAACCCCGGATAGTGGACCGCGCTCACCTTCGGGTGGGAGGACAGGAAAGTAGCCACCGCCAACGCGTTGGCGCAGTGACGCTCCACACGCAAAGCCAGCGTCTTCAGGCCCCGGTGCGCCAAGTACGTGTCGCGCGGTGACGGCACGTGCCCGAGGGCCATCTGCAGCTTCACGGCCTCGGCGGCCGCGTCGCGCTCGCCGAAGAAAGGCTCGACGTGCCCGGGCAGCTCCAGGCCGTCGCGCAGGATAACCGCGCCACCCACCACGTCGGAGTGTCCGCCCACATACTTGGTCGTCGAGTGCACGACGACGTCCGCTCCGAGCGCCAGCGGACGCTGCAAGAGGGGCGTCGCGAACGTGTTATCCACGATGAGCAAGCCGCCGACCTCATGCGTAAGAGCCGCGACCGCCGCGATGTCCGTGACCGTCAGGAATGGGTTCGAGGGGGTCTCTACCCACACGATCTGCGGGCGCTGCTCGCGGATCACATGCTCAGCCTCGGCGAGGTCACTCAGATCCGCGGCCCGGGAGGTGATGCCCTCCACTGGCTTGATGACACTCAGGAGCTTGTGTGTCCCCCCGTAGACGTCCGTCGAATGCACGACGTGATCGCCGGGGCGCGCCAGCAGGCGGATGACCGTGTCCTCGGCGCTCATGCCCGACGGGAACGCGAAGCCGTGCGTCGCCCCCTCCAGGGCGGCCAGCGCACCCGCGAAGGCATTGGTCGTCGGGTTGCCGCAGCGCCCGTACTCGTACCCTTCTCGCAGCTCACCGGGCCGATCCTGCACGAACGTCGACGTGACGTGCATCGGCGGCACCACGTCACCCGTCACGGGATCCGGGTCGAACCCGGCGTGGATGGCCAGCGTCGCAAAGTCGGTACAGTCAGTCGCACTCATACCGTCACAGTACGAGGCCGTAGCTGGCTACGCCGAAGGATTTCGTCGGTCGATCTATTGTGACAGCGCGCTCGGGGCGCAAAGAGGTGGCGACCGCGACCCGAGAACTGGGGGTATGAACCTCTCAACGCGCAGCTAAACCCTAGTGGTAGCAGTGTGGGCGCGCGGCCAACAGCGCCACCTATCGGGTTAACGTGCGCATCGAGGGACCCCTAGCGCCACCTATCGGGTTAACGTGCGCGCCTACACCCAGCCAGCGAGGGCGATACGCGCCTGTTCCTCCAGGGCCGTAACCGCACCGTCAGAATCATTAGCCCAGGGCACGTAATGGAAATCCCCGCCCCCGGCCTCGACGAAAGTCTCGCGGTTGAGCTGATCAATCTCTTCGAGCGTTTCCAAGCAATCCGCCACAAAACCCGGACAGATAACGTCCACACGCGGACAGCGGGCACGGCCAAGCTCACCCATCTCGTCGATCGTCTGCGGACCCAACCACTGCGCACGCCCAAACACCGACTGAAAACAAACCGTCAGTGACCCCATCGGCAGGCCCAGGCGCGTTTCCAACGCGGCAACCGTACGGCGGCACTCACCCCGGTAGGGATCCCCGGCCTCGTCCATGGCGACCGGAATCGAGTGGAAAGACACGACAACACGATCACCCGCGAGGAAGTTCGGTCGGCCCACACGCTCCCAATGTTCCTCGAGCGCTACAGCTAGCGCGTCAATATATGCGGGGGCAGCCGGGAAGGAACGCTGAAGGCGCATCTCGAAGCCGTCGCGGTTACGGCGAATCCACCGCGCAATCGTGTCATTGAGGGTCGCGACCGTGGAGGCAGCGTACTGCGGGTATGCAGGCAGGACAGCGACGCGCCGCACCCCGTCGGCGTGAAGACCGTCCAGGATGGAGCCGATGGAGGGCTGCCCGTAACGCATCGCGACTTCAACGCGCACACCCGGCAGACGTTCACCCAGCAGGCGCGCCTGCTCGCGGGTGTAGTGCATGAGGGGTGAACCCCCATCCAGCCAGATACTGCGGTATTTGGCGGCGACCGGGCGCGGGCGAACGCGCAGAACGATGCCTTCGAGGATGGGCTTCCACAGGAACGGACTCATTTCGATGACGCGGCGGTCGGAGAGGAACTCACGCAGGTACGCGCGCACCGCTGACGGCTCGGGCGCGGTCGGCGTGCCTAGGTTCACCAGAATCAGGGCGGGCTGTGCATCGCCTGGTCGGGCGTTCATCGGGCGTGCGGCGCGAGGGTCGACTGGCGTTAAATCCTCGGAAATCATCACCCGTTCAGAATAGTGGTCCGCGGACGCGCTGTCCCTGACTTGGTGTCACCTCCCTGCAGCCTCGCCACGCAACGCGAACACTTCCCGCCTCAATAACGGGCGGAAGGCACGCTCCCGCTCACTACAGGCCTCGTTGTGCCTGCGCGACGCACTAGCATCGCGACGCCTCACTCGTGGTCGCGCAACGCGATCACGCGGTAGCACAACGCCAACACGTTCCCGCATGGGAGCCTCGTTGTCGGAGATACACGGGTGCCCCGCCTATCAGATAGGCGGGGCACCCGGGCGTTATTCACGCGAAGCCGACGGCTTCGCGTCCTCCTGATGGAGGGATCTGGCTCAGGCCTGGCCGTTCTGCGAACGGATGAACCACGCCTGCTGCTCGAGGCGGCGAATGTAGTCGTTGAGGATGTCGGCGGAGGCGGAGTCCTCGGCGTCGACCTTCTCGTGCACGTCGCGCATGGTGCCGACGGTCGCGTTGATGGAGGCGACGGCGAGTTCCTCGGCGTCATCGGTCTTGACGAGCGTCTCGGGGATGGTCGGCAGGGTGTTGCGCTGGGCGACGACCTCGGGCAGGCCGTTGGGGACGGCCTGGAGGGCGCGCATGCGCTCGGCGATCTCGTCGGAGGCTTCACGGGCGATGTCAACGACATCGTCAAGGAAGAGGTGGAGGGAACGGAAGCCCTCGCCGGTGATGTTCCAGTGCAGCTGCTTGCCCACGAGGGACAGTGCCGTGACGTCGGTGAGGACCTTCTGCAGGTTGCCTGCGAGAACGTCGGAAGCCTTGAAACCGGTGGACTCAACGGTCATGATGAATCTCCTCTGCTTGTGTATTCGATGCGGGCGCGGCCCTCGTGAGGCGTTGCCCTTCAGACACATCTATCTTGGTCCTTTGGTCCCGAGATTTCTAGCGCTGTCCGCTGTTTAGTAAAATGTTTCACGATTGTGTCAAGTGTGGGAATAACGCCCGGTTTTTGGGTGTTATTACATCATTGGGACTTTGGCCCTATCGGATAGGGTCGCCTTACCAATCTTTCACGAGGCCACGGTTGCCTCACACTTTCGATTTCCACGAGGCCATGACCCCACGCTGTCGGGCAGCGTCGCCCCGCGCGACCGAGCATACCTCGCCCATCCAGCCACCCCACGAGCCCCGAGCCGCCCCTGTGGGCAGGCATCACACAACGACACTGCCAGGCCGAGCAGTCGACGGTCAGCAGAGGAAGCGAACCTACCCACTACACAAGTCGCACGTAATTTCCCTCGGTCAGTTTTCGAGAGCCCCCGAAATCGTTGCAATTCCAACGACATGAATTCAAATGTTGAAATAGTCAGAAGGGAATTACGTGCGACATTGTTGGGCAACCACTCATGGGGCCTCACCGAGAGCACCTGGCCACCCCCACACTCAGCCCAGGCCTCGTCCATAGACGAAAGCGCCCACCCGGAACCGGGTGGGCGCTTCTGAGCCGCCTGTGGGAATCGAACCCACGACCTATTCATTACGAGTGAATCGCTCTGCCGACTGAGCTAAGGCGGCCGTGCCTGCCGTTCCGTGTCGGGCGCGCGGGCAACGGCACAACTCTACTGGAAGGAGCGCCTACAACGCAAACCAAGAATGCCCACGAGGCAATGTCGTGGGTCACTGCCTACTTGCACATGAGACCGTCGGCGGGGACGGTGCCCTTCACCAGGTAGTCCTCGACGGCGTTGACGACGCACCGGTTAGCGCCGCGCCGGTATGCCGTGTGATTCCACCCTTCGACGGAGACGAGGACACCGCTGGCCAGCTGCCCGGACAGGCCTTGCGCCATGGAGTAGGGGGTGGCGGGGTCGTGCGTCGTGCCAATGACGACGATGGGCGCAGCGCCCTGGGCGGTAATGGGATGGCGGTCGGCGTGGCTTGTGGGCCAGACGGACAAGCCAGCGGAAGGGTAGCCGACGTAGCGGCCCAGGATGGTGAGTTCGCTCTTCAGGGAGGTGGCGCGCTCGATCCATTGCTCTTGCGTCCCCTCCGGCTCATAGTCCAGGCTGTTAATCGCGTTGATGGCGTCGGCGGAGTTGTCGGCGTAGGTTCCGTCGGGGTTGCGCGAGTTCATAAGGTCGGCGATTGCCAACATTTGTGTCCCGTCGCCCTTACGCCACGCGGCCTCGAAGGCGTCGGTGAGCTGCGGCCACCGCTGAGTGTTGTACATGGAACCGGTCAGTGCAGTGACGGCGAGTCCCTCAGTGAGTGGGCGCTTGGGGTCGTTGGTCGTCATCGGCGTGCGCGCCAGGGAGTCAAGGAAGGAGCGCACGGTCGCCACGCCCTCGTCCTTGGTGCGTCCCATGGGGCACGAGGCCTGGGTGGCGCAGTCGGCGATCCACTGTTGGAGGGAGGCGTCCAGGCCGCGCATCTGCAGGGTGGAGATGTCGTCGACGCTGAGCGAGGGGTCCAGGGCGCCGTCGAGGACGAAGCGGCCGACGCGCTCGGGGAAGAGTTCTGCGTAGGTGGCGCCCAGGAAGGAGCCGTAGGAGTAGCCCAGGAAGTTGAGTGTGTCCTGGCCGAGGACGGCGCGTACCATGTCGAAGTCGCGTGCGGCGCTGACCGTGTCGATGTGTTCGAAGAGGTTGCCGGATCGTTCGCGGCATCCGTCGGCGAAGGCGCGTGATTCTTCTTCGGTGTCGGCGATCGCTGATTGTGGGTTGTCGTCGTTCCCATCGTTGTCGTCGCCGGCGTTGCGTTCGTCTTTCTCTGCGTCGGTTATGCAAAAGACGGGGGTGGAGGCGCCGACTCCACGCGGGTCGAGGGCGACGATGTCGTACGCTGCGACGACGGAGTCGCCGAGGCCTAGGGCCGAGTAGTAGGGCAGCGCGGAGACGACGGAGCCGCCGGGGCCGCCGGGGTTGACGAAGAGGGCGGGAGCGTCTTTCTGTCCGGATCGGTGGATGGCCAGCGCCAGGGAGATCTGGTCGCCGTCGGGTTCGTCCCAGTCCAGGGGTGCTTTGAGGAAGGCGCACTGGTATTCGCTGGGGTCGGAAGAGTCGACTCCCTGGAAGGTTTCGAATGTTCCCTCCGAACACACGCCCCACGTGATGCCCTGCTCGTAGTACGGCTGGGTGGACCCGGATTGGACGGGGATTGACACCGACGAGGAGGTGGCGGTGGTCGCTGGAACGGGTCCCCTGGCGCGTGTCCCCACGTAGCCGACGACGGTTAGGACGACAGCGACGACTGCGAGGATTGCGACGGCTGCTACCGCGAAGGAGCGTGTCTTCATGGCCCCGATTGTATACGCTGAATCGCTGGGTCAGTTTTCAGGCCTGTGGGCGCAGGGAGATCGTCATGTCTTCGAGGACGAGGAGGGGGTTTCCGTTGGCGATGAGGCGCCGGCGCGCCGTCTCGATGTGGTCGACGCGCGCGAGGGTTTGGCGGGGCGTGGACTCGCCCGCGATGGTGTGGACGAGGTCGGACAGGTCCGTGTTGATGAGCTCGCCGTCCCCGCCCACTTGCACTATGAGGACGTCGCGGTAGATGGCGAGCAGGTCGATGAGGGCGCGGTCGATGGCGT
>ERZ773213.853-NODE-853-length-17126-cov-12.820866_pt1 | contig 17126 bp, 4 predicted proteins | sample MGYA00580996_ERZ773213 | MGnify/ENA primary metagenome ERZ773213 (study PRJEB29015, sample SAMEA2738152) | human oral metagenome | biome: human oral; feature: human-associated habitat; material: saliva | place: China | collected 2197 ...
AAGTGTGATAAGTCCAGTTTTTATGCGGATAACTAGATTTTTATGCTATTTTTAAATAAAAAAACCTTCATTTCTAAGATAAAATAAAGGCTTTGTGGGAGGTATTAGCGAATGACTGTGAAAGCATGTGTGGCTAATGGGTTAGGAGGTTGCGCTGCTTTCCATGTTTGGTAGTCCGAAAAACTCTTGATTGGTGTTTTTAATCATTTTCCATGTACTACCACCTAGTAAAAAAGGCACCTATGGTCTCAATAATGGCATAGAGGAATGCTTTTTTACGTGTTCTGGAATCTGTTTTATAAAAGTAATAATTCGAAATTAAAAGAAATAATATGACAATGATAATCCAAGCCAAGATAAGCATGATTTTCCTCCTCTAAAAAGCCAGTTACACCTTGAGTTTAACGAAGATAGTTCCCCATAACTACCCCTAACTCTATTTTCCTAAATACAACTATAATACCCATTATAACACGGCTATGGCTCCTTCTTTTGAATATGAGAGGGATAAATTATTAGGATTAAGCATGAAAAAGCATCTGAACGAATACCAAAACGTTATCTTCACTAAAAAAACCAGCTAATGCTGGCTTTTTTGTCTATTTAATCATCCAGAGTTCTGATAGGAAAATAATAATAGTAATTTATATAGGAAAAGGAAAAATTCGCTCTAGATTTTTAAAGTACATATTAATTAACGACGCTGTCTCAATTCACCAGTTTTGGCATCACAGAAGAGGCGTTTACCACCAACATAGACATAACGTCCTTTAACTTGACGACCTGAACCGTCAAAGTAAAGCTGTTTGCCATTGATGACCTGTTTCCCAGTCACTGCTTGACCTGCTGCGTTGAAGTAATACCAGCAACCACGTCCAGCTTCGACAAAGCGATTCACCACTTGTTCACCAGTGTGGGCATCAAAGTAGCATTTCTTACCTTGGACAGTGAGCAATTTACCTTTGACTTGAGCACCGTTGCTACCAAAGTAGTAAACTTTATTGTTAATGTTTTGAAGACCTGTCACTTTGTGACCTTCTTGGTTAAGGTAAGCCCATTGGTTAGCCGCGATTTGAATGAATTGGTTAATGACTGCTTGACCAGTAACGGCATCATAGTAACGTCCTTCAGCCCAGCCACCTTTTAATTGGCTATGGTCTTTGTTGAAGTAATAGAGTTTACCATCAATCACTTTGGCACCTTGAACGAGGCAACCAAAAGCATCCGCATAATACCAGTTGTTGTTTTCAAAGATAAAGCGTGAGACAGCCATTTCACCTGTTTGAGCTGAAATGTAGTATTGCTTGTTGCCTTGTTGCATCATCTGACCTTTGATTTGACGGCCTTCTGAGTCAAAGCAGTATTCTTTACCATTGATGATACGTTTTCCTGTCACAGCGTAACCATGTTCATCAAGGTAGTACCAAGCTTGGTTTTCTTTATTTTGAACAAAGGTATTTACAGCCATATTACCAGTATCAGGGATGAAGTAACGGATACGGCCATCTGAGAAGCGAATAAATTTGTCTTTAGCTTGGATACCTGTTTGTGTATCAAAGTAGAAGGTTGTGCCACACATTTCAAGGAGACCAGTAGCCATGTGACCATAACAGTCGAAATAGCGGACATCCTTACGATAACCTGCAAAATCGTAGAAACCGTTGATAGCTTTCACACCGTTTTTATCGTAGTAATAAGTGTAGCCATCGCTACCTTTAACAAGTGAGTCACGGGCTTGAAGACCATTTTCAAGGAAGTAATAAGCCTTACCATCGATAACCTTTTCACCTTTGACCTTTTGACCATATTGATCGTAATAATACCATTGATTTTCACCTACACGTACAAATGATGACTTGGCATTGTTCGAATCAACACTTGGCTTAGTCTCGCCTGAGATGATTTGGTAACCTGAGTTATTTTGTTGATTTCCTTGCGAAATGATAGTGACATTAGCATTTGAACCATTTGAATGACCTACTGTCACGTTTGGAAACAGTTTATTTGAATTCGAAACGATAGTCACATTCGGCGTTGTTCCTGAAGCCGTGATGGTAATTGTCGTGTTTCGACCACCATTCCAATGAATGCCATTTGAGTCAGACGAACTCGTCGTAATTGTCGCAAAACCGCTAGCTGACGATGATGAAGACCATGATGATGACGACGAGTAAGAATACCAAGCTGAACTTGATGAGCTTGACGAACTTGACGCACTAGCACTTACTGATGATGAACTACTACTTGATTGGTAAGCAGAACCCGTTTGTGATGAATTAGAGTTTTGTGTTCCTACTACTTGAGAAGATTGTGACGAACTGACTTGACCAGCTCCGCCACCTACCACAGTCTGTGATGAGCCTCCTGTTGAGGTAGATGATGAAGACTCGTAGCTTGAGTTTGTTTGACTGCCATAGTTAGATGACACTGCTGACAAATGGCCAGCATCTTCCGTCAAGGTTGGTGAGTAACTTTCATTAATCAATGAAGCACTTGACTCAATGCCTGCATCTGTTTGTTCAAAACCGTCACCATTAGGAAGAGACACTTCATCTGCTTGTGCCGATTGGTCCGCTAAAAGAGCTCCACCCGCAAGTGCAACCATCGACAGCGTACTAACTCCAATAGTCACCCAGTTTTTCTTGACCTTGTGCAACTTAAATCCAACTTTCTTTTCCATAACATACACCTTTCAATATAACTTTATTTCTCTATACTATGTTAAGGGATTTTGGAAGCGAATACAATTACAGATGCATAACCCTAGTCTCATAAGACTAACCTTCTACCCATAATCCATTTGAAGAAACAAGCCTAAGATATATACCTATAACCTTTATATGTTAGAAAACGTTACCAAAAATAACGTTCGGATTTTCTTAAATTCACACAGAAATTCCGATGTTTAGCCGTTTTAGCTCCCCCTTCATTAGAGGACTGAGTATAGTTTAAAACGAAAGTAAGCAGTTTATTGACGATTCTATTAATCAAACTCATTGTTTGCTTACAATCCACTAGACATTTCGAGGGAAAATGATAAAAGAAAATACTTCAAGTACTTAAAAGTTTTGAAATTATGTGAAAAGCTACTGATTTTCAATCTATAAGCTTCTGGGATAGTCCCAAAAATACTTTTTTCTGCCTACTTATCGTTTTCTGACCCAAGCTCCAGTATTGGCGTCATAGTAACGGCGTTGGCCTTTAACCCAGACGTAACGGCCTTTGACCTGACGGCCAGAAGCGTCAAAGTAGAGGTGTTGGCCGTTGATGACTTGTTCACCAGTTACGGCTTGGCCTGAGGCGTTAAAGTAATACCAAACACCACGAGAAATTTGGATAAAGCGATTGGTTACGGCTTCACCACTATTGGCATCAAAGTAGTATTTCTTACCTCTGTAAGTCAGAAGTTTCCCTTTAGCTTGGACACCATTGCCTTCAAAGTAGTAAAGTTTACCATTGATATGCTGGAGACCAACTACCTTTTGACCATTTTGGTTGAGGTAAGCCCATTTGTTGGCACCAACTTGGACAAAGCGGTTGGTTACGGCCTGACCTGAGTCACCATCATAGTAACGGCCGTTGGCCCAGGCACCCTTGACTTGGCTATAATCATTGTTGAAATAATAGTGATTACCATTGATAACTTGAGCGCCTTTAACCAGCTTACCATTGCCATCGACATAGTACCACTTGTTGTTTTCCGTCACAAAGCGTGAACGAGCAATTTCACCACTATCGCCATCAAGGAAGTAACGTTGGTTATTGATAGTGACAAAGTGTCCCTTAACCTGACGTCCTTCATTGTCAAAGTAATACTGTTTACCGTTAATAGTTTGGAGGCCTGTCACGGCATAACCGTTGCTATCGAGGTAATACCAAGCCTTGTTCTCAGGATTTTGCGCAAAACGGTTGACTGCGAGATTTCCTGTATCTGGAATGAAGTAACGTGTGCGTCCGTCCGCAAAGCGGATGAACTTGTCTTTGGCTTGAATACCAGTCTTTTCATCGAAATAGAAGGTTGTGCCATACATGTCGTGGAGACCACGATACATTTGACCGTTGCCATCAAAATAGCGAACGTCTTGGCGAGGACCTGCAAAGTCGTAGAATCCGTTAAAGGCCTGAACCCCTTTAGGATCGTAGTAATAGACGTGACCATCACTGCCTTGGCGAAGGACATGACGTAGCTGGAGACCATTGTCTAGGAAGAAATATTTCTTACCATCAATGACCTGTTCACCTGTGACCATGTTGCCATTCTTATCAAAGTAATACCACTGGTTGGCACCGATTTGAATGAAGGTATTCTTGGCAAGGTAGCCACTCGTTGAGAGGTATTGGACCTTATCACCGACCCTACGGAAACCAGTTGCTGTGATTTCTGTCATTTGTTTAGGAAGGAAGGTTTGACCTGCTTTCAGGTTGAAGTATTGGTTTGTGGCGTTATCTTGCAAGACATAACGAGCCCCTGTACCTTGGATATTGCTTCCATTGAAATACTTGGCTGACCATTGCGTGATTTTCTCATTGGTTGTCAATTTACGGCCGTTTGAAATCTGCACGCGCTCAAAGATAGCTGGGTATTTTGCCTTCAATTCATCGAGGAAGGCACCACCGTACTTGCCTTGGAAGTCATTTCCAAAGGTACGTGTTTTAGCTGCATAGAGACTATTGTAGATTTCGGCATTTGGACGTGGTGTGCCGTAGCTGTTGGTACGTGAAGCTGTTACCACTTCTTTTCCAGGAAGGTTGTAAATTTGGTCTGGAACCCAGTCAGCAATGGCTGAGATACCTTCTGCGTGAAGGGCACGAAGGGCATCCATGAGGTCTTTGAGTGAACCGTATTTGTTGTTCTTGCTCATGGCAATATCGTAACGATCCTCGAAGGCATAGCCATTTTCAATGATAGAATCCAAGAAAGTGCCGTCTTGGCTAGACACGTACTGTGGCGCAAATTCAAAGGAAGTGATTCCCCACTCTTTGAAGAGTTTGGCATTTTGAGCAATGACACGGTTGGTGTACTGACTTGGTGTCTTAACGAAATCTTGGAAGTTTGAGAAACCTTCGTAAATGACCTGTGAGTCAAGAGCTGCTGATGATTCAAAGACCTGCTCACCCTTCTTGGTTGTCGAAGCCTTGGTGCGGGCATCTTGGTTTTCTGAGGCACCTACTGGCACCCAAACTGCCAAATAACCTGAAACTTCAACGGTTGAATGACCAGTAATATCGTCTGCTGTGAAAGTCAAGTTCCCTTGATTGTCCGTATAGCGAACCAATCCTGCTGGCACATCAGAATCCTTGAGGTAGGTCGCAAGTCCTGTCGATTTACTGAGAAGCAATGGACGGTAGGCCTGATTTTTGTGGGCAGCTCCCATATTGACCACTAGACGGTCATTTGCTCCCAACTTCATATCTGGACGGTTAGCTGTAAGGACGAGCATTCCTTGGTTGCGTGTTTCAGCAGTACCAAGCTGGTTGGCTTCTTCTGCTCCTTTACCATAACGCACAGATGACATGATTTCATAGCCATTGAGCTTAGTGACCTTCATGTCTTGACCACCTGCTACATATTTAATGCGAGCACGAAGCAGGGCATCGATGGCATTATAGTACGGTGATTTTTGAGCCATATATTGGCCATCGTCGGTAAAGAGGTCCCCGTAGTAAACACGAGTGATACTGTCCTTGTTGGTCAACATTGTGGCATAGGCAGCTGGGATATTGTACTGGGTGTACTTTTTATCAGCCTTGCGCATGTCCGCATTATAGATTTCGAAGGCCTGTTTGAGCTCATCCATAGTGAAGGTGAAACCATCTGTTTTTGGATTAATCTGCTTACTGATGATATTAGCCAAAACAGCTTGCACTTCACTATCATGGGCTCGCACGAAAATATAATTGGCATCACGTGGCGTGTGTTTCTGCTCACTTGAACGATTGTTAAGAGAGTTAGTAATGACACGTTCCAAGCTGCCACGGTAATTGCTCTTACGCAAGAAAGTTGTCAAAAGCGTTTCACGTAGTGGATTGTCAATGGACAACTGAGCACCCTTGGTATCCTTGTTGTATTGGTGGTCATTGTAAGACCAAGCTTCAAGAATCGACAAGTGGGCAATAGCGTTGGCTTCATTGTCTGCGACACGGTATTTTTCCTTGAAGTAGTCAGAAGCAATCTGCAAGAGGTCCGCATCCACATTGTCCACCGCATCGATACGAACACCGTCAAAGTTGGCACTTGGATCATTGCCAAGGATAGAACCAATGTTCATGATGTAGTGGAGCCAGTTTAGTTGCTCTGCCTGAACAGCTGGGTTAGAGTTGTCGATATCGTTAGCCAAGAGCAACTCGTAACCACCATTTGAACGGTCAATATGATATTTGCGTGTCCCAGTTTGGTTAGTCGGTGTGCGGTTCATGAGGCGGAAATCTGAATTGGCATGACTGGTCGTACTATTATTGAAGAAGGTCAGAGCGCCTCCTTGCAAGTGGTCCTTACCAACTAAGAGATTGTCCTCACTCTCAGAGTTCCAGCCAGGCTGTGTTTTGATGAAATCTGACATCAACTGGCGAAGCCAAGTGGTATTGCCCTCACGACCAATACGTTCCTCGATTCCTCGTTGAACCGTTTCGGCAGCAGCTGCCAAGTCATAGCTCATCATATCTGTCGTATAGGTCTTATCACTAAAGCCTTGTTGACTCATATAGTTGAGGTAGTTGACCTGTGTTACCTTGTCTGGCCACCAAGTCATCAAAAGGGGACGATAATCTTTCTCAGTTGAAGCTGTCCAATTTTTTCCATCCTTCAATATCTGTTTTGGACGGTACCAACTATCAGCCGTCAAGAAATTGTCCAAGTGTTCAAAACTCTTGCTTGACGTGTCGTAGGCCTGGTTATAAACCGCATAGATAGAGTTATTTGGAATGGCATCGGCACGATACAAAGGTTTACTTTGATCTACCATCGCCCCAGTTTCATCGAAATAATAAAGGCGACCATCAAGTTCAATCGCTGTGTTCTTTTTCACAACGCCATTTTCAACATAATACTGCTTGCCATCAATAGTCTTCAAGTTGGAAGCTACTGGCTTATAGTCAAGACTTGGCTGACTTGGTTGGACTGGCTTGTTAGGTTGAGACGGCTGGGACGGTTGACTCGGTTGAACAGGTTTGTTTGGTTGATTTGGCTGCGTTACAATGGTCACATTTGGTCTTGTGCCATTTGGACTTGTCACCGTCACGTTTGGCTTAGGAGTGTTTGGCCCTGTGATAATGATGACATTTGATGTCGTACCACTGGCCGTAATCGTAATGTTAGTGTTGCGGTTAGCATTGATACGAATAGTACTATCAGCAGCGCGTGTGGCAATTGATGGCGCTGCATTGGTCAAGACTCTAGGTCTTGCTTGTTCTGTCACACTTGGAGTAGACTGAGCACTTGTTTGCCCAGCTACTTGAGTTGATGTCTGACCTTGTGAGGCTTGTTCCGTAGTCTGTGTCTCTTGGCCACTGGATTGAGTTTGCGAAGAAACTGCCACTTCTTGACTGGCAACTGGACTAGTTTGTGCTTGAGCAGTTGCCGCCTGGCTGACTGCACTTGTCGCCGCCTGGAAGCTTGTTTCGTGACTTACGCTGGCTGTTGCTACTGCTGACACACTTGCTTGAGCACTAGCTTGCTCAGTAACAGTTGTTGTAGTCACTAGACTGGCAGTCCCATCCTCACTCAGTTGCTGCAAGCCATCACCATTTGGCGTGCTTGTCTCATCGGCCTCTACCTTACCTTGAGCTAGGAGGCTTCCGCCTGCCAAGGCAACCATTGAGAGGGTAGTTACCCCAATAGTTACCCAGTTTTTCTTAACCTTGTGTAGTTTAAAACGTACCTTATTTTCCATCTATAACAATCATCCTTTTTTTCTATTGTTTTCTCTACTCTATGATATATTCAGACAAATTACAAATAGGAAAAAGTCATCTTCTTTTCATAAATCTCTGCCGGACGCTTCCTATTATTAACTTTGATTAGTAAAAATGAGACCTTACACCATATGTAAGGTCCTAAATAGAGTTTTTTTGCTTCTCAAACTCCTTCAAGCGCTTATCTTCAAAGGCTTTTGAAGATTAAAGCAAGCTTCAATTAACCTTAAGAGATAGCAAAACTATGAGAGAAGTAGCCCCTAAAAAGACAATTCTGAAAAGAAAATTTTAGATAGAAAGACTCTATTTTTTCATCTGACTAAGACCGTGTCCGGTCTATAATGGAAAAAGATTAAAGCACAGAGAGATTATTTGAGAGGAACCTACTCCATCCTCTAGATTTCTGAAAGAATCTTCTAAATTTTCTTGTATTATGTCGTAAACTGGCAGAAAAACCTAGGAAAGTCACCCTCTTTCAGATATAATAAAACTTAGGAAAAGGGAGAAAAATTATGAAAGTACATTCTAATTTTGCTGGACAGACGTCCAAACATCGTCTTCTTGCGCTCTCATGCGCAACTGCTCTTGCAGGCTTTGCCTTTATCGCTAAGCCTGCCCTTGCCGAGGAAGCTACAGCTGACAGCACTGCCAACCTCGACACTAGAGCTACGACAACCGCCAATGTCGAAACAACAGCTGATCTCGTTGAGACAAAAGTTGTCGATGCCACGCCAGCGACAGAAGCGACTGCTAACACTTCAGAAGAGGCAGTAAGTGTAAACACTGACGCAGGCACTAATCTCACTACAGTGACTGTTAGCCAAGAACAGACACCTGATCAACCTGCTGTAGCAACAAACGCAGTTGAGGCCCAAGCCACCAATACTAAGTCAAGCGCTTCAACTGGTCACTACTACAGTGATGACAAAGGTAATTGGTACTATAAAGACGCCAATGGTGAAAACCTCAAAGGCGCACAAACCATTGATGGTCAAAACGTTTACTTTGAAAACAATGGGCGCCAAGTCAAGGGAGATTTCGCCGAAGACGGTTATTATTATGATGGTAACTCGGGTCAGCGTGTTACTAATAGTTATGTTAGACGAGGAGCAAGTCTATGGTTCTACGTAGATGCAGAGGGTAGAAAACTCTTTGGAGAACAAACAATTAATAATCAAGACGTTTACTTTGATCAAAATTACGGTACTCAAGTAAAAGGCAACTTTGCAAGTAATGGTTATTACTATGATGAGGATTCAGGTGCTCGTGTTGACTTTGGAAAAAATCAGTTTGTTAAAGTGGATAATAACTGGTACTACGTAGATAACCAAGGAAAGATTGTAAAAGGTGCTCAAACCATTGACGGAAGAGAGCTTTATTTTGATCAACGTACTAGTCGACAAATTAAAGGTAACACCGACCCTAACAGTCTATACTACAGTGAGTTAACAGGCGATCTCGTCAAAAACCAATTCTACAAGCTTGGTGATAGTTGGTATTATGCTGGGACAGATGGAAAGAGACTAAAGGGAGCCCAGACTGTTTACGGGAACCAAAAGGTCTTCTTCGAATATGATGGTAGACAAGTCAAAGGGGAATTCGCATCAGATGGCAATTACTATGACAAGGACAATGGACTTCTCGTTGACCTACCTCGTAACCAGTTTATCTACCTTAACAAAAGATGGTACTACATCAACTCTGAAGGCAAACGCCTATTTGGTGCGCAAACAATCGATGGGAAAAGTCTTTTTTTCCATCCTTACCACGGCTTCCAAATCAAGGGTGATTTTGCCTACTACTCAGAAGGATCTTTTGGTGGGGACTTCTACGATGGTGAAACTGGTGAGAAAGTTACTCACAAAGGTTTTGTTAAACGTAATTCAGGAGACTGGTTCTACCTTGATGACAACGGTAACAGACTCATGGGACTTCAAAACATTGACGGAAAGCTCTACTATTTCATTGCTAGCGGAGCTTCCAAATATATCCAATACGGGAAACAAGTAAAAGGAGAAATAGTTGACTTCGTTGCTAATTCAAACATAGCACCTGTTTATTCTATGTGGAACAAGTTTGAAATAACTAGACGTTACTACTTTGATGAAAACACTGGTGAAGCTGTTAAAAATCGCTACATCTACGATCGTGGTGCTTGGTACTACTTTGGTGAAGATGGTAATGCCATCCGCCCAGAATCTGGTGAAGCTGTTATTGATGGTCAAGTGGTTTACCTCTACGAGTCTGGTAAACAGGCCAAAGGTGAGCTTATCGAAGTCAACGGTGTCCCACACTACTACGATGCTAATACTGGAGCCCGTGTGTCAAACGCCATTCTCACGATTAAAGGCAAGACCTACCAATTCGACGCTGATGGTAACGGAAAACTTGTCGGATAATTAAGAAATATAAAGATGAAAGGAAGTCGGGTTATCGACTTCTTTTTTCGTTTTTGAAATAAGAACTCATGAACTATTTGATCAAATTCATTTTGTTTTTTCTCCCTTTAAAACATTAAAAATCTAAAGGTATTCATTCTTTTTGTCTAAATCTTTTATAATCTCTTGATTGAAAAATAATAACATTTATAATAATAATTAAGAAAAAGGAGGAGGATTATGAAAGTGAATTCTAATTTCTTTAGATTGGCGTCTAAAAAGCGTCTTGTTTCCCTATCTTGTGCAACTGTTTTAGCTAGTTTTGCTCTGATTGCAAGACCTGCCTTTGCTGAAGAGGTCACCAGAGATAAACCTACAAATCTCGATACGACAACAGTTACGACTGCGAGTGTCGAAACGACTGCTGATTTGGTCGAGACTCATTCTTCAAGTGCTGTAGGCCTATCAGAAACAAGTGCTGCTTCTACGACTGAAAATGTCTCATCAAACAGTACAGAAACAGCAAATTCTCTTCTTGCGACTTCTGAAGCGACTAGTGACTCAGCTTCACAAGCAGGGAGTCAGAGTCAAGCTGCTAGCGAAAGTCCAAACACTATAAGCACTACTGCTTTAACATCAACTGCCACTTCTACAGCGACAAGTGAAGCTAATTCGAATACTCCTGCTACATCCAGTGAAACCAATATTACTGGTGGAGAATACTATCTTGGAGACTACGGACTCTGGCACTATAGAGATGCTAACGGAAAGGACCTCGTAGGCCCTCAGACTGTTGATGGTATTAAGGTCTACTTCTATAAATCTGGTGCCCAAGCCCGAGGTGAATTTGCCGGGGATAGAAAATATTATGATAATGAAAAAGGTGCCCTAGTCACAAATAGCTATGTCACCTACAAAGATGACACCTACTATATTGATGAAAATGGCTACGCTCTAAAAGGCCCTCACGTTATTAATGGTGTCCATGTATATTTCAATGATAATTGGCAGCCAGGCAGTACGGGGGCTATGCTCAAAAATGCCTTTGGGAGAGACAACCGATACTATAATAAGAAAGGTGAACAGGTAGATTTCGGCACAAATAACTACTTCCAAATTGGAGAGGATTGGTACTATGCTGGAAGTGATGGAGCTATCGTCAAGGGTCCTCAGATCATAGATGGAAAGCAAGTCTATTTTGAAAAAGAGAGCGGTAAGCAGATTCGAAACCATTTTGTAAAAGATGCTTCTAATCCTAAGAAGTTATATTACTATGGTGACGACAATGGTGCTTTAGTCACAAACCAATACCTTGTAGCCTACAATAAGCAAACTCAAAGAAAAGAGCGTTATTACCTTAACGCTGAAGGCACGCCTAGCTTAGGAGAACAAACTATCGAAGGCAAACAAGTCTACTTCGACCCTCAAGACGGTCGACAACTGTTTGATGTTTTTTCAAGTACTGGCCACTACTATGATCAAGATGGTATCCTAAAAGATTTTGGTACTAACCACTACGTCAATATAAAAGGAAATTGGTACTATGTTGGTAGCGACGGAGCTTTTGTAAAAGGTCGAAAAGTTATTAATGGCGCTCAAGTCTACTTCGACAAGGATGGTAAGCAAGTCAAAGGTGGCTTTGATGACGATAATAATTTCCATGACATCAATGATGGAGACCTTGTCACTAATCGTTTGGTAACAGTAGGTGATAAGAGCTACTACATTGGAACCTACAACAAAGCTATCAAGGGTGCTACCGTTATTGATGGTACAGAGTACTATTTTGACGATACTACAGGCGTCCAAGTTAAGGGAGACTTTGCATCTAACGGCAAATATTACGATGCTAGAAGCGGAGCCCTCGTAACTAATAGTTATGTCCAAGTCGGTCAAGATTGGTATTATGTTGATAAAGAAGGAAAAGCCCTAACAGGTGAACATACTATCAACGGTGACCATGTTTACTTCGAAGATTATCGTGGTAAACAAGTTAAGGGTAACTTTGCTGAGAATGGCTATTATTACGACCAACATACCGGTGCCAAAACAGATTTGGGTACAAATCGTTATGTTCAAGTGAATGATGACTGGTACTATATTGGATCAACAGGAACCATTCTCAAAGGGCAACAAACTATTGATGGTGTTGAGGTCTATTTTGATACAACCACTGGAAAACAAGCTAAGGGACTTTTCATTAATGAATACGGTGAAGCAGAAAATCCAAATTATAGGTTAAGTACTGTTAAATTCTATGACAAAGATAATGGTGCCCTCCTTAAACAGCAATACTTTAATTTTAATGATAATTGGTACTATGCTGATGCTGATGGAACCATTCTCAAAGGGGCGCACACTATTGATGGTGTCGATGTCTACTTTGATAAGTCAAACGGTAAGCAAGTCAAAGGGAAGTTTGTTACTGAGTCAGGAGATGTAAGTGATAGTGGGATTCACTACTATGACAAAGATAATGGCGCCCTCATCAAAGGGGGTTACTTCACTGACGGTGGCTACTGGTATTATGCTGACGATCAAGGCAATCTTCTTTCAGGTGAACACACCATTAATGGGATTAAGGTTTACTTTAATCCAAAAACTCACCGACAAGCCAGAAATACAATTGTCAATGGCTACTATTATGACAAAGAGACCGGTGCACCACATGCAGTACCTCGAAATCAGTTTATAGACCTTGATGATGATTTGTACTATTTTGATAGCGAGGGCAAGCCTCTAACTGGTAAACAAATCATAGATGGGAAGGAATATTATTTCAGAGAAAATGGTTCAGCTCGAAGAGGGGACTTTAATTTCTTTGGTACAGGGCCATATTATGACAAGAAAACAGGGGCTGCAGTCTATAAAGCTGGTCTCGTCGAAGTTGGTAATGGACAATGGTGTTACATTAACGACAAGAGCGAAAAGCTTCTCTATCTCCAAAATATTGATGGCAAACTCTACTATTTTGAAAATTTTAGAGCCATCTATTACACTTCAGGGTATCTCGCTAAAGACAGAGTACTTAGTCCTGAGGCTGAAGACTATGATCGAAACTGGACAGCAAATACTACTGAAGTTGTTAAATCAGAACCTTACGCTTATTATTACTTTGATGCCGACACAGGAGCTGCTGTAACCAATCAATTCATCAATTGGCAGGGGAATACCTACTACTTTGGTGCTGACGGCAAAGCACTCGTCTTTGATCAAATCATAGATGGCAAACACTACTACTTTGATGAACAAGGTAAACAAGTCAAAGGGCAATTTATTTTAGATTACAATGGCAATCGCTATTTTGATGATAATACTGGGGAACTCCTAACTAATACCATTCGAACAATTAATGGTAAGACTTATTCCTTTGATAAAAATGGTAAATCTACAGAGATTTAATTCTCCGTTTAAGATATGGAATTCCAGATAATCATTTCGCATTGACTAAGTATCAACCCTTTCAATGGTTATTGAAAGGGTTTTTGTTGCTTCTATTTTTTCCTATACACCCTTAAACTCTGACACTAGCTCTGAAAAATCCTTATTTGAAATAAAATGATGTCAATATTTTAGCATTTTGGGTATTTCTGTTAGTTTCTATTGTTTATTCTTAAAAAAGGATTATAATGAAGCTAGGTGAATATGTAAGCGTTTTAATTTTGCTTTAAAGGACACTTGGGGGATTATCTAAAAGATTGACATTAGTTACCTAATGCCTAAATAAGGATTATAGTAGGATAACCATTCCTGAGTCACTTTGAACCATCAAACTAGGGCTCATAAAAAGAATACAGCATCATTTCAAACTAGAGCTCTAGAGGGGACGCCTCATACTAGTAAGCTCTAGTTTTTTGTGTCTTAGAAGCCCAAAATAAACGAGATCTTCCATGCTTAGAAAGGAGGAAAATTCCGAACGGCTCTCGTTTTTCTAGAATCATTTCGTCAGAACTCATGTTTGCCTTGAACAGTCTCGTAATACCGAAATTGAGGAGACTTGGAGAAATAAGGATTGTCATAAAAAGATTAACTTACATCGTTAGGGACTCTACCCAATGCTCACTTTTCATAAACTCTCATGACAGCCCTTATTTTGCAGTATGTAAAAAGTTTAAAATGAAAGGAGAATTATCATGGAAAAGAAAGTACATTTTAAACTTCACAAAGTTAAAAAACATTGGGTAACTATTGCAGTGACAGGACTTGCTTTGGGATTGAGTTTTGCAGGATTCAGCTACGCTTTGGCTGAAGAACAACCTACACCTGTTAATGAAGCAACTGTTGAAGCCATCATCAAAGAAGGCGCTATTGACGTTGAGGCTCCAGCAAGTAATGAAGCCACAACTAAACCTGTAGAAAACACAGCTGCTACCGCTTCGAGCGAGGTTGCAACTGTGTCAGAAACACCAGTAGCTAGCTCTGAAGTGGCTTCAACAGAAACAGTCTCTGAAAAACCAAGCTCTGAAGTCACAAGCACAGCTAGTTCGGAAGCAGCTAGTTCAGAAACTACACATTCTGAGGTAAGTGCAACGACTAGTGAGAGTGTTACAACTGAGAATTCGTCACCAACAACTAGTGATACTGATACCCCTAATTCTCAAGTTCCCTCTGCTGAAAATAATATCACTGGCGGTCACTACTACAGTGATAAACAGGGGAATTGGTACTATGAAGATGCTAATGGGAAAAAACTTACTGGAGATCAAACGATTGATAACGTAAGAGTCTCCTTCTGGGAGGACGGAAAACAAATTAAAGGACCACAAATCGTAAATCACAAACTATACCGTTATTTTGATGATAATACTGGTCAACTACAAACCAAACGTTATCTAGAATATAAGGGAAACTGGTACTATGTTGACAAGGATGGTATTCCTCTCAAGGGGGAACAAACCATTGATAGGCAAGAAGTTTATTTTGATTATGACGGAACTCAAGTCAAAGGAGACTTTAGTGAAAAGTATTCTGGTAATCTTGATAAGATGCACTATTATGACCCTAACACCGGAGCTAGGGTTAGAAAAGAAGGTCTCGTTCAAGATAAAGAAGGAAGAACATTTTTTATCAATAATGACGGTTCTAAATATACAGGAACTCGTATGATTGATGGTAATCTTTATTATTTCGAAATCGACTCTGGTGTCATGCAAAAAGGAATCAGCATAGAGCTAGAAGATGGAAAGACTCTTCCAACTTCTAATAAATATGGAACACCCACAAACATTACACGTCGTTACTATTTTGACTCAGAAACCGGTCAGTTAGTCAAAAAACAAACAATTAAAGAACATGATAAATGGTACTACTACGGTGATGATGGAAATGCTATTCGTCCTAAAGATGGGGAAACCCTTATTAATGGACAAATCGTCTATCTCTACTCAAACGGCCGTCAAGCTAAAGGAGAGCTTGTTCTTGATAATGGGGTCCTCCGTTACTATGATCCTGATTCTGGAGCTCGTGTTGTAAATACAAGCCTAACGATCAATGGGATGACTTATAACTTTGATGAAAATGGGATTGGTAAAGATGCTCCAAACCCTAACGGCTACTATAGCGATGAACAAGGTAACTGGTATTATAAGAATGCAAGCGGAGAAAACCTTATCGGTTCCCAAATCATTAAGGGACAAAGAGTATTCTTCCGGGATAATGGACAACAAGTCAAAGGGGCCTATTTAGATATATATAATGACCTTAAAGGTTACTACGATATCAATACAGGAAATCTCGTAACCAATCGTTACGTTGAAGTTAATGGTAATTGGTACTATGTTAATAAATACGGTAGCCCACTAAAAGGAGCCTACATTATTGATGGACAAGATGTTATGTTCGATCCCCATAATGGTAAACAGATTAAAGGAGGATTTGTAAGAGATCCGAAGTTTATCTCCAAATATTATTACATGCCTAAGTACTACTATGATAAAGACAATGGTTGCAAAGTAACCCATGCAGGCTTTGTTAATGAAAATGATTCAACCTACTACCTTGATGATAAAGGACAAATAGTTCTTGGACTTCAGGAAATTAATGGCGATTTCTATTACTTCCGTCCAGAAAATACGTATAAACAATATGACATTGGAGAAATGTTACGAGATCGTTTTATCTATGAAAATAATAAGGTCTATTATGTTGATCATAGTGGTAAAGTCTTGAAAAATCGCTTTTTCGAACGTAATGGAACTTGGTATTATTTTACAAAAGATGGTACAGCTGCAACAGGAGAAGTTGAAATTAATGGTCAAAAACTATACTTTGATAATCCTTGGGGTTTTCAGACCAAAGGAAGGGTTGCTCAAAACGGTAAATTCTATGACAAAGATTCTGGTGAACTAGTGACCAATACTTTTAAAGAAGTATTGACTTCCGTTGGTAGTACCATAAATGGCGAAATTTTATATGCAAAGGACTGGTATTACCTTGATAGGGAAGGCCGACCACTAAAAGGACCTCAAACACTTGATTATGTCAAAATGTACTTCTTCCCTAATGGAGCACAGGTTAAGGGACGTTTTGCTCCTGATGGACACTACTATGATAAGGATACTGGTGCACTTGTAACAAACCGTTACGTCCATATCTATAACTGGAAATTTCAAGATAAATACGGTAATCCTGTCGATAACTTTTTTATCCAGTACCCACATAATTTTATTTTTGGTCTCAATGATAACACAATACCAGTAGACATTAGTCACTACCCACTTTCAAGCAAAGACTTCGATTGTGAGGACTATTTCTACTACGTTGATGTCAATGGTGATAAAGTTACCGGTGAACAAACCATTGACAATGTCCCAGTCTACTTCCACAGTAACGGTAAAC
>ERZ773213.858-NODE-858-length-17081-cov-5.914660_pt1 | contig 17081 bp, 16 predicted proteins | sample MGYA00580996_ERZ773213 | MGnify/ENA primary metagenome ERZ773213 (study PRJEB29015, sample SAMEA2738152) | human oral metagenome | biome: human oral; feature: human-associated habitat; material: saliva | place: China | collected 2197 ...
TACGTTATTCACTTTTACCTAGTACTGTGTGTTTAGCGTGACTTACACATACGTTTCTGTCAACGCTAAACACACAGAAAAATCAGAATCGCAAAAAAAATGAGGGATGAGAGAAAGAGGTATAAGTACAAAAAAATTGAGAAGTAAATAATACCGTTATCAGTTTTTTAGATATTTTATTTTTTTATTTTGAAATTTATGGCAGACTATATATAGAGAGAAAAAAAGGAGGTTACATATGTATGAGCATATGTTTTTTTATTACAGGTCTAGTATATGAACTTGGAACCCCAGACATTGGAATCATTCAATTCATTTTAAAAATCAATAAACAATAAAGGAGAAAGAATATGAACATTTATAAAGATTATTTATGTAAAAAAATTTTAGAGACTGTAAATATCGAAGTTGAAACAGGTGCAGATTTTGATGTTACTGTTAATTTTTGCCGTGATGAATATAATTTTTATCTAACTTTATCTCGTGAAGGAGAAGAACTAGAGTTTGATTTCATTGATGATAGGTTGAATTTTATTATTTATCACTGTTGCCATGAAAAACTGTATTATAGTATTACAGAAATGGATGAGATTTTAAATTTCAAATATGCAATTGATATGTTAGTTGAGTTGTTCGTGGCTAATAAATGGTATACGTTTGTACCAGATTTAACTACTCATAATCTCTGGGAATTGGTTGAACAGTATAAAAAAGGTAAATTAAGAGATTATTATTAAAATTGAAACATCTAGTTATTGAAAAAAAGATAACTAGACGTTACAATAAAACATGTGAATTGGTTTATTTTTAATATCTGATAGTAAGAGATAGTTCGAAAGGGATTATGAAATGAAAACTCCAAAGCTATATAATGAATTGATTAATGAGAAAAAAATTACAAATGAAATTATTGCAGAATGTGTATATTCTGTGAATAAACGAGCTAAAAATTATCGTGATAAAATTAAAGAATACAAAAATGGAAGGTTCCATCAGCATTTGGAGAGTAATATTGAAAAAGCGGAAGAGGAAATGGGTAAATACTATCAACTAAAAGAAGAATTTTTGAAAGTATTTACCCCGATTCTGATCCACAAACAATTCATTGGTGAAGAGAAAAAAAGAGTGTACAGTTATGAAAATAACTATGAGGAATTGTTGAAAGAAAAAACTAATGATATTATTTGGAAAAATAGTTTCTATGATTACGATAAAGATATGGAGGTCGAGTTTTTTGATTATCATCTAGGAACAAAAAAATATCTATATTTCTTATATTACGAAATTGGGGAATGTAGTTTTCATTCACCTATTACAGAGAAAATTGCTGAAAGAAATACTGGATTAGAAATTCAAGAAATCGACGAAAATTTCAAAACTCATGGCTCTAAGATTGAAGGATTGTTGTCAATGCAATTTGTAAAAAAAGTATTAGAATTACTGCAAAGCGAAGATTATACAATCGTAGATTAAGAGTAAAACAATGAATTGTGCATCCTGTAAACGAATGGTCGAATAGTAAGATGATTAAACCAAAGGATTTAGTTGAATGTTTTATAAGACTAAATCCTTTTTTGTTTGATTTTAATTAGCTAAGAATTATGATACAATAAAGTAAGTATATTTTTATAGTTATAATTCTGTTTTGGGATTAATATTATCCCCTTGGATTTAATAGAATAGTAGTATTCTTTTGTATATTTTGATTAATAAATTTTTAAGAGGAGGCTAATTGTCATGTCTTTTTGGGATGCATGGTTTGGTACACCGACAGAAAAGAAAAGGGAACAATATAGAACCCTATATAATGATTTGAACAGTCAATTAAAAACTTTTAAGGCTAAATTAAAAACGATGGAAGGGAAAGTTGATAGCTATAATAATTCTCGGCCTTCTATGAGTACCAGTTATATTCCAGAGGATGTCTTTAGTGATAGCGAAGGTCGTGTAAAAGGGAAAGTTGATACTGTACGAACTAATCAATCTAGTGATGCAAAGAATTTATCGAGTGCAGTTGATGCAGCCTATGAACGATATAAATACTATGATCGCCTAGCAGAACAAGAGCGCAAAGAGAGAGAAGCTGAAGCGAGACGGCAGGCTGAAGAACGTAAAAATAGAAATAAAAGTTGGAGATGAGTTCTATGGCAGATTTAAAAATAAAATATAAAGATTTAGAAACAGCCATCCAATTATCAAAAGAAATTAATCAAGAATTGACAAGTTCATACCAGACAGTCACTCAATTAAAAACATATCTTCAGTCTGCTAAATGGTCTGGCAAAACTAAGGTGGCTTTTGAATCTTATTTAGACATTGTCCATAAATACCATAAAGATTTGAGATCTATTATGGAGGAACACGAAAAAGCAGTAACAAGTTTGAAAAAATCAATTGATAACTATAACAGTTCATCGGAAGTTGCGTCCATAAAGGGGTTGTAAGTATGTCTAACAAAGAAACATTTTCTATTCACGAACTCCATTATCTAATTGGTGCCTTTGACGGAGAATTGATGCCTGGCTTACCCACTCTAGATGAGATTGTAACAGTTTCTGAGATGGTGTGGACGATGGCCAAAGAAGCTCTTGAAAAAAAGGGATTAGTTAACGAGGATGGTTCTTTAACAGAATCAGGTTTTGTCATAGTTGAGACTCTACGAGAATATTGTATCGGAACAACATTGGTCATTGTGAATAATTTTTATTTTATGCAATGCCGTGATAGTAATTTCTCTATACTTATAGTAGATACTGGACAAGGATATCAACTTGCCAAGATTAGTCCCATGAGTCGTTTAATTTTACTTCAGGAAAAACTTGCCCTAGTAACAAGGAATCCTATGGAAGACGAAAAGTCTTTTCTAACTGAGGAAAAGAAGATGAATTCCGCTATAGAGGATGCTTTAGCATCCGAACAAGCACTAATGGTACAATATTATCCTTTAGAGCAGATGAGTCAAACCAAACACGCAGAATTACTATTAGCTTCTTTTCTCTTTGTAGAGTGCAATGGAGAACTACTCGGATTTGATGTGAAGAAAGAAGAGCTATATAGATTCAGTCAGTATTACTTCCTTGAAAGACTGTATACTTGGTTGAAAATTCCATTTAGGGAGGAGGATTTTGAAAATGGTCTTGATTGATGTGGCTACGATGGGTGGTGGCGGTTCTAAAGAAATCGTCATGAATCCTGATGAAATGCAAGCAATTATGCGGTATATCACAACGGTTGAAGTTTCCTTTCAGAATAACTTAGCTCCAAAATTAAAGAGCTTGTCTGAAACGAAATATTATGAAGGTGGGGAAGCCTCTAAAGCCATGGACCACTATGCGGATATGCTCAATAAAGTGAATGAAGTTGGTGACCTATATCGGCGTGCAAATGGTGAAATCTTAAATATGATGGGGCAATGGCTTGAACAAGACGCTAAGTTGAGAGATGATTTCATAAATGGTCTTTCATCCAATCCTAAATTGGTGGAAAATCTAGATAGTCTCGGCATGTTAGGAGGAGGCGAGGAATGACAAAAGATGTAGAACTTCATCCGTCGACTTGGAAGAGCATGAAACAAGCTATAACGGGACTTACTGAAAACGTCACAGTCTCTAGTAGTGGTTATGGGAATTACACCAATGCCCAAGCAGGTCCCTATAGCACCGGGACAACTTCAACCGGATTTGCTAAACGAGTGGAAGACTTGGTCAAGATTTCAGAGAAAGTCCAGCAAATGATCAAGGAAAGGGACACGGATGGTGTTGTCTCTTATACCTATCATGATGAAACCAGTACCGCCCAAACGCTGCAATCCAAACTCTCCACCCTAGAACGCTATGCTGAGAATGTAAACAACTATATCAAGAATAAAATCGACCAACCCTTCTATGAGGCTATGGACAAGGTGGGGGCTAAGCTAGAAGCCCTAAGCATTCAACAGTACAAAACAACAAACAAGGTTGGCTATAAGCGCATCGAGCCTGTGAAAGATCCCTATGGCCATCCTGTCGGCACCAAGGAAGTCACCCCACGTGAGATAGGGATTGATGAACTCTACAAGGTTGACAGTCCCTATAAGGCAACCCTGCAGAAAAGCTATGAGGAATTCAAGAAAAGCAAGGATTACAAAGATCACAAGCTGACCCAGGATCAATATCTGATGGCGATGCATCATACTCGATCCTTTGAGTATGTCTCGATTGATGACGAGAAAGCCAATATAGAGATGTGGCGAGATATCGCTCTTGGAGTAGGAGTGGTTGTTTTGACCATTTTCTGTCCTCCAGCTGGAGCAGTTGCGAGTGTCGTTGTAGCTAGTGCTGATATGTATTCGGCAGTGTCAGGTAAGGACTGGGGGACAGGTCGCGAGTTGGACAATACCGAGCGAGGCATGCGAGGAGCCTTTGCCCTGCTTGACTTAATCCCAGCCGGTAAATATCTAAGTGGCTTAGCCAAGACAGGAAAGACCGCAGGACTCACCGCTGTCAAGACCAGCCTCAAAACAACTATAAAAGAAGGAGTGGAGCAAGGAGTTAAGAACCTTGACAACCTTAAAGGGATTCTGAAGAGTACCAAGGGGTTGACAGATAATATGATTTCCCAGCTGAAAACCTATGGTAAACAGCTTGATAATCTTCGCCCAAGTAAGATTCTATCGAATTCGGCAGACGCTTTAAGCGATGGTTTACGCCGTGCGGATAATGTTCTTAGTGAAGCGGCTCAAAACTTCCGTCTGAATATGGGACTGGATCCTCAATTGGTAACTGGGACCATGTCAAGCGGTGGAGGAAGGCTAACAAATCTAGCAGATAATCTCAGTGCTTTTGCGAAGAATCTAGATGGCAGTGTGGATGATGTGATGGAAGCTGGAAAAGGCTTATCGAATGATGTTTTAAAAATTTCTGAGGATAATATCACCAAAGAAATTCTTAGAACGAAACCAAAGAATTCTCCCGTAGCGAAAAAATGGTTAGATAAAGGTGGTACTATAGAAGTTGACAGCAGTAAAATTCCACCAGAATGGTTATATACTGACTGGGAAGGAAATACTATTAAATATACAGATGGATTTCCAGACTTTAAAAATGGAATCCCACCTCAAGTGAAAAAAGAAGTTGTACTTGAAAATGGTTTTGAAGGAAGAAGCAAAGATTTCTCTAAGGCTGGTGATGCTGGATTAGGTAATACTTGGCATCATCATCAAGATGGTAAGACTCTCCAAGCTGTGGATAGTGCTATTCATAGACGTTTTACTCATAGAGGTGGCATCTCAATTCTGAAATTAGGAGGTAAATAAAATGGTATTAATTTTAGACCCATTTGGGCATGCGGAAGAAGAAAATATCGAACTTTTAGAAAAACGATTTGATATCAAACTTCCAGTTGACTATAAAGAATTTTTAGTTACACAAAACGGAGGAAGGAATTTATCTTATAAATTTGAAAATTCAATTAAGATTCATCAAATTGATGAAGTCATTAACATTGATACTATGTTTGGTATAAATACTGGAATTAAAAATGCTGATATAGAGCAGTGGACAGAGGAATATTGTAATGATATTTTTGAACATTCCATTATTATTGGTGATACTATTCAGCATGGATTTCTACTATTTTGGCAAAGTGGTGATGAAAACGAAGGCCTATATTATTACGACGATACGTATCAATTAGAAGCCTCGAGCGATGAGAATAATGCTTATTTTTTAGCTAAAACATTTTCGGAATTCATAGAGTTGATACAGAACTAAGAGCACAATCGAGGGAATTATCTGAATAGAATTTCCCTTAAATTTTAATTAGAATTTCCTTTTCTCTCTTTGACTTAATCCCATCCGGTAAATATCTAAGTGGCTTGGCCAAAACAGGAAAGACCGCAGGACTCACCGCTGTCAAGACCAGCCTCAAAACAACTATAAAAGAAGGAGTGGAGCAAGGAGTTAAGAACCTTGACAACCTTAAAGGGATTCTGAAGAGTACCAAGGGGTTGACAGATAATATGATTTCCCAGCTGAAAACCTATGGTAAACAGCTTGATAATCTTCGCCCAAGTAAGATTCTATCGAATTCGGCAGACACTTTAAGTGATGGCTTACGCCATGCGGATAATGTTCTTAGTGAAGCGGCTCAGAGATTTAGTTTAAATCCCCTAAAACAATTACAACCAGCGACAGGCTCCATTCCATTTGAAGGAGGTAAGCTAACACATATAGCAGATAATATCAGTGCTTTCGCGAAGAATCTAGATGGCAGTGTGGATGATGTGATGGAGCTAGGAGGAAAATCTGGCAGTAGGTTTGGTGGTTCGCAGACCAAACACTGGTTGGAAGATGCTAGTGAGATCTTGAGAGACGGAAGCCATATGGATGGAAAAGTTCCGAAACCTAATGTGGTATACGAGGCTGGAGAACATCGTTATCTTTATCGTACTGATGAGGTGGGACGTATCGATCGGGCGTATGCTGAAGATTTACAACTAAAACTCCATGAAGGTAGATTACCTCATAATTCAAATACTCCAGATAAAGAAATTGGAGACCATGCAGGCCATATATTCGGAGATTTATTTGGTGGATCACCCGAGTTGGATAACCTTATTTCACAAGCTAAAGATGTCAATCTGAAAGAATATCGTCGTATCGAACGTGATTGGGAAGCTGCTTTAAAATCCAAACCACCAAAGAAAGTTGAAGTAGACGTTAAAATTAACTACGAGGGCTCTTCAATGAGACCAACTAGTTTTGAAGTTAATTATAAGATTGATGGTGAGCAGTTTTCTGAGAAGCTACTTAATATAAATGGGGGAATAAAGAAATGATACAATTTGAAGACAAATTTATGGAAGTACAGTCAAGTATGGTTTCACTTGCGCTGGAGTATGTTCGTGGACAGGCAGATAAAATTTTTATTTATGCTATAGCAGATAGTCTGTATAGCTATAACGTATTTTATCAGATTAATGGCTACATCGTTCGTAAACATGAAGTAAATAAATATTTACCTGAAGAATTAAGTGTTGATACAAATTTACAATCAGTCCTGTTAAAAGAAGGCATAAAGGATATAGAAGCAATGATTGAAATCTGTAAAGAGTATCATCGTGAACATCCAACTGAGATGTGGTTGATTTATGATGCTCAGAAAAACAGCCTTGATAGTCGCTATAGTTATGAGGGGCGTTATGACAAGGATGAAGAATTGCTTCCACGTCTAGAGTTTGAAAAATGGTTTGAGGAAGTAAAAGAAAATCAGTTATAGTATTTATGGGAAGGCTATTAATTTACAGTTCTATACTTTTTATAACTGACTAGTATTTTGGTATTATAGTCATTCTGATGAACCTTGGTAAAGAATACCTAAGTATGACAATAGATATTATTATGATTACTGGAGTTTTGACACCTTCTCAACTTGTAAGATCAAAGGAATCTACGACGAATGCTTGAAAGACCTATTGTGTTTCCCATATGATCTTCTAGTCCAAGAAAACTAAGAAAACTGGGGGAATCCAGTTTTTATCAAACAGGTAATCTTCTTTTTCTTCACGTTAACAAGGACATCCACAGCATGGATGAGGTCTTCAAGCAAAGATGGATTATATCGGAGGTTGAAAGCAGAAAAGTATGATAGAAAGCTTATTTATATGGTAGAATTTTTAGTTTAAATATGCGTTGAATAGGTTTTAATAACTTATCTCGTCAAAATAATTTTTGTTAAAAATACTTGTATCTATTATTTAATATAATACTTGCGTAAATATTGGAATAATGTTAAAATAATAATGTAAAAAATAAAATAAAAACATAGGAGTAAACAATATGTCAGGACAAATCAGAGTATCCCCAGAAACGCTTCAATCACGTGCGCGTGATTATGGAAAAGCAGCCAATGATATTAGAGTTATTTTGAGCAATCTTCAACGTTTACAAGATACTTTGCGTACAGAGTGGGAAGGTGCCGCATTCCAAGGATTTGATCAACAATTCCTCGAATTGAAACCAAAAGTTGAGAACTTTGCTGATTTGATGCAACAAATCAATACACAACTTGATAAGACTGCTCAAGCAATGCAACAAAATGACCAAGATTTATCTAAAAACTTTGGTCTTCAATAATTTAAGGCCGAGGTTGAGGAGTAATCCTCAACCTTTCTTACATTTTAGTTAAGGAGAAAATGTGAATAAGAAAGTTTTATTTAGTCTAGGGGCATTATTGTTATTTATTACAATAATAGTATCCTTCTTTGCCATTGTAAAACCAACACCTATCAGCCAGGCAAAATCAGAATCTTCGGTGCAACAAGCTCCTATTAAAGTTGCTGTTGTAAATGAAGATGCAGGAAAAGTATACAATGGACAACAAATTAACATTGCTAATACTCTAGTAAATTCGTTTATTTCAAAAAATAATTACAAGGTGGAAGTGGTTTCCCGCTCAATTGCTGAAAGTGGTTTGAAGAATGATACTTATCAGTTGATGATAGTCTTTCCAAGTAAATTTTCAGAAGAAGCTTTAGCTATTGAGTCAACTTCACCTGTTCAGGCAACGTTTCAATATCAAATCCAATCAGGTGATCAACTAACTGTTAAACAAGCAGAACAAGCAGTAGTAGCTTTTAAAGAACTTTTTAATAAGGACTTAATTAATATTTATTTCACTAGTATTATTGGAAATTTGAAGACAGCGCAAGGACAGGTTGCTGATGTCGTTACAAATGAACAAGAATCACTATCAACTTTTAACAATAAGTTAGTAGGTCCACTTGCTCAATATAGTCAACAATTTAATGGATTAGGCTCATCACCAAATAATTTATTGTCAGTTTATTCATCCTTTAATAAAGATTTATTAAATACAAATGATGCTTTTAAATCAATTGATTCTGTTAATAAGACATATGAGGGAACAATAAAAGAAATAGATGAGCTACAAAAAAAATGGCAACAATCTTTGAATACTAGAGAGCAAACTTTGTCCGACTATGATAAAGGCTTTTCTAAATTATCTGTTAAGGAACAGTTGTCTAAACTACGCAGTATAAATACCTATATCAATAATAATTTATCTGAGCCTGCTATTTGGAAAGAAACTTCGGATAAAGTTGTTTCCTATAATAAAGATATTGATTCTCTTCTTGAGATTCTAAAGAATAATAATAAAGATATCGATGATACTTTGTCGCATTATGATACAAAAATTAAAGACGCAGTTGAATCTTCTCTGACTAAAAATTCTTCGACAGCAGATGAGGCTAGTAAAACACTTGGTGGTTATATCAAAACGTTGAACACTAGTATGCAAAATCAAATCACAAGCAAATGGCCTGGTGTATATTATGATGACGCAGCTATTGATAATCTTTCTTTGTCTAGTTCTGATAAACAACATTTGAAAAATATTAGTGCTTTTATGCAGTGGTATAGTAAGAAGACGGGGAAAGAGTTGCCTACTTTGAAAGCTACAACTCTTGAAAATGAAGAATTTTCTCGCCTAAAGGATGACATTAAATCCAAGAGTACAACAAAACGAGAGATATCTTTACCATCATTTGAAGGAAAAATTTCAAAATTAACATTAACAGTACCAAGTGGTTACTACCTAAAAGAATCAAACTATGGATTTACCGATCTTGGAGGGGGTAGCTATCAGATAAATATAACAAATGAAGCTTCTGCTGGTACAGCTCTTTCTTATACACTAGCTATCAAGAATGAAAATGACATCAGTGTACTATCTCCTGTGTTTGTTAAGTATCAGCTAGATACAACAGAAGATGTGAAGGTTATAAAAGAAGATGCACCGTATTTAGAGGAAACAAAAGAGAAGGAGACAAAAGAGAAGGAAATAGTTCCTTCAGCACCAGCTACTTCAGATACTCCTGTAACTTCTACTACCGATTCAGGTTCAAGTGCTGCTAAACCTGAAGAGAAGAAGTCAAAAGATGTTCTCACTATAACGAAGACTATCACGACTACAAAGACAAATCAGACAGAAAAGAAAGTTCTGAATCGTCACTATGAAATGCAAGATGTTATTTCGAACTGGGAGTATAGTCCTACAAAATTAACTCAAGCTGTTTATAAAGATGTAGATGGTTATTTACAGTTGTCAGGTCTTGTTACTGCATATTATGGTTTAGATTTATCTAAAAATACGTATTCAGAACATATGTTTATCCCAGCAGAAGGTTCTCTTGCAGCGTTAGTAAATAATGATGATCTTAAAACAATTGTGACAAGTTTGATAAAAACTGCTACTGTGGAAGCATTGAAATCTGATTTAAAAGTTTCTGATGAAAAGATGAATGAGATTCAGTCTCGATCAGCAAATGCTGAGAAGTTGACATCAAATATTGAACAACTGAGAACAACAACAAGTGATTTAACGTCTCAGTTGAGTCAGTTAATTGAACAGGCTTCAGAGGTAAATAAAACTATTGAATCCAAACCAAACTTTGTTGAAACAGAAAAAGTAGACAATACAAATATGGTTACAGTTAGTATGAATATGAACACAGACCTAGTTACACTGATGTCAGCTAGTAAAAAGTTGATGGACAATACACAAGCAAATCAAGCTGTTTCTCAGACAATTGAATCGACAATTTCTCAGTTGGTAAAAGATATCAATAATTTGGAAAAAGATGGAGAATCATTAAGTACTCGCGTTTCTGAGTTGAAAAATGTTATGTCTAGTGAGTATGGCTCAAATGAAGAATTTCTTAAGAATTTTTCTACTGTTTTGAGCAATACAAGAACAGGTAACACTAAAAATGATGCAGTATATGAATACTTGTCTAATCCTGTAGATGCTTCAAAAGTTGGCAATGTAGTATCAGCTGCAACTAAAACACAGTCACAGTCTAGTCGTCAAGATGAGAGATCAGGTCTTCTGATTATTTTGATTAGCTATCTGGTTAGCTTAGTTATTGCTTATCTCTTCCAACATGCAGACAAAGTGGAATTGCAAAGAATCATGAATTTGAAAGATCGTTTATCATGGAGAAATTCTTCTGGACCGATGCTTTTCCTAAGTGTTATTTCTGTGATTGCTGGTCTTATAATCGCAATTATTGCTGGAGCTAAACTTGGTTTTTCTATCCCGCAATTGAGTGCCTTTGTAGTAATTCTTTCCATAATAAGTCTGATGATGACATATGGTCTTAATATTCTTATTGATAGGCTTAGAAGTTTAGGATTTTTAATAAGCGTTAGTCTGATATTAATTTATATCATTACCGCAACCCAACTCTTTGATGAATATTATGTGAATTCAACTCCTATTTTGGGAACTCTTTCTCCTTTGACTTATCTTGAAGGTGTTGTGAAACTGTTTGTTAATCAGCAAAGTGGAGTTGTTCCGTCTATGATTGTAATCGTAGTTCTAACGATTGCTTTGGGACTTTGGAATGTTTTCTTGTATCGACAAGTTAAGGACAATAACTAACATGAAAAAAACTATCGTCTTTATCTTTCTATTGTTTTCATTTTTTACGAGTGGGAGTGTAGCTTTTGCAAATGATGGATCTTTGCAAATAGATACGTCTTTAGATAAAAATCCTAAGAAAACAGAAATACAATATTTTGAGCAGGAGAGTAATTTAACGAAGTTATTTCAACCTGACACATACAAAGCTATTGATGCTGCAAAAAAAAATGATAGAGAAAAGTATCAATCATTTCAAACAACTTTATTTATCACTAAAGTAGAAGTCGGAAATATTGTTGATGAGTATCAATCTGCCTTATTTTCTGGTCAAATTCAAATGAACCGTAGTGATAAGAAAAATGTGTCACTTAATAACGTAAAAGCTCCTATTTCTTGGACTACAATTTTATTGTTTATACTAGGAATGATTGTCACAATTTATTCTCTTTTATATAAAAAATTACAAAAACCTAAACAATAAAATTGCTAGAAAAATATTTTGAGGAGATACAATCGTATCTCCTTTTTTATAGGCGAAAAGTTCTTTTATAATCATGTTTCGCATGATATAATAATTATAATAGTATAGGTTTGAGTTTAGGAGGTTTTTATGGAAGAGTACATTAATATTAGTCTTGATTGTAGTCCTTTTTTATCTAAAATTTTAGATTTAAGAGTTCCTGTTGAATTAACCATAAAAGAATTAATACAAATTGTTTTAGAAACTTATGGCACAGAGGTTAAGGTATTCAATCCAAGTGTAAGAAATCAGCAGTCTGGAGATATACTTGCTAGTACTAGCAGTTTAGCTTTAGTGAAAGACGGCGTATTATTAAAATTAGAGAGAATATAATTAGGGGAGTTGGTATGGAAGTGCAAAAACTTGAATTGCTAGTTGGAGATATCAAAGGTAATCGTGAAATAGCGTATGCCTTATTAGTAGCAGAACAACCTTATTTTGTTAATCAGAATGTAATCGAAGAAGAAGGTAAATTAACGATTGAAAGTCTATTGACAGATGAATATTATTCCTGGGATAAGCTGATTACCATGATTGACGAAGAAAAGTTACGTCATTTAATAAATATTGGTCAATTGTTTCATGCGTTACAAGATTCTATTTATACTTATAATTTATCTCCTAATAATTTAGTGTTTTCTCGAAATGGGAACCCTTTATTTATTTTTCGTGGTGTTAAAGGACAAGTACCACCGTATGATGTAGTAAGTTTAGATGAGTTTACCATTAACTTTAAGGCTATGATCGTTTCTTTGCTTGATAAAAAAACAAGCTATGAGAAATTGATAGAGGGACAGTCACCATTTTACAAGGGGAAACTATTCTGTGAAACTATTATGCAAGCTGACAACTTAGATGAAATTATATCTTTGTTATTAGAAAAATACCAAGAGGAAAGAGAACAGAATAAAGAAAAATTTACCCGAGTTCCTAATAAGTTAGTATCAAGATTAAAGCTTACTACCTTAATCACATCTCTTATTGGTTTATTCTCATTCATTGGAGTACTTTATTTTCTATTATTTGCTATGCCTAGCCAACAAATGATATCAAATCTGCGTCTTGCTTTTGTGCATCAAGATTATTCAACGGTTGTATCAACTGTAAAAAATACAGATTCTAAATCGCTTAGCCAGGATGACTCTTATATGGTAGCCTATTCAGTGATTAAGACTGAACCTTTAACAGAGGCACAAAAGACAGAGCTATCAAAAATATCAACTCAATCAAATACAGACTATCTGCGTTATTGGGTGTTAATTGGCCAATCAAAGATTGATGAAGCAATGGATATCGCAAGTTACTTAGATGATCCCCAATTAATGATGTATGGTCTTACTAAAAAAATTGATGAAGTTCAGAGAAATCCTAATCTAACGTCAGAACAACGTACTGAGCAGTTAAATAATTATAAGGGTAAATTGGAAGAATTGAAGAAGAATTACCTAACACCAGAAGTTAGCAAGTCGAATACGGCTACAACAGAATCAAGATAGGAGTGGTGTATGAATTATTTATTTTTTGAAGACAATGTGTATCCACTCTATGCAGGAAACACCTATCAAATGGGTTCTTCAGTTGATTCTAATATTTATCTTCCTTGTCTTGAGAATATAGTGGTGGACGTCAAGGAAACGGGTGTTGAACTGTTAGGGAAAACTTATACTTATGGGAGTCATCAAATTTCGATAGATGAGAAGATAACTATTTCTTTACTTGTGGTTGGGGATATAGAGTACTATCTTCTTCCTGAGAGAATACTTTATTTATCAGATAAGAAAGAGGCATCCATTCGTTTAGTTGATTTTCCTACAGAAATCATTTTAACTTTTGATGGGATAGATAAGACAATTTATAGTGTCAGTCCATATTATATTAACGGTGAAAGAAAAACAGGAAAACATAACATTCAAGATATGGATCAAATTGTTTTTGAACAAGGTGTCGGTTTATCTATTCAAAAACAAATTTTATCTATCCATTCATTGTTTTCTATTGAGACATCTTTATTGCCATTTTCTGAAGTATCAACAGAAGATCGCTCAAAGGAATTTCATCGTTCTCCACGGATTATTCTGAGAGAACCAGATGATAAAGTAACAATTGCTTCAGCACCAACAGATGATGAAGGGAAAAAACAATCATTACTAAGATTGATTATTACTCCTCTAGCAATGATCGTTTTTACATTACTAACAGTTTACTTTACACGTAGTGGTGGAATGATGTTTATGATGATGGGGATGTCTGTCATTACTATTGGGACTTCCATTCATACTTATTTTTCTGATAAGAAATCAAATAAAGAGCTTCAGGAACAGAAGATTACAGAGTATATGAAATATTTGGAAACCAAATATTCACAATTAGCTGATTTACGAGACGACCAAGTCGAAGCTCTTGTTTATCATTTTCCTGATATGACTCAAATTTTAGAAATGGTAGAAAAAACCGATCGACGTATTTATGAAAAAACACTCTATCACTTTGATTTTTTATCTTATCGTTTAGGTTTGGGAGAAATTGATTCTAGTTTTTCTATTGAGTATTCAAATTCTGAGTTAACTAAGTATAATGCAGCTGCTAACCAGAAAATTCAAGAACTTCTGTCATACTATCGTGTGACCAAGCCGGTACCTATTACTCATACATTAACAAATCCTACGGGATATATAGGAACACGACAAATAGTAATTGAACAAGTTCAACAAATGATGATGCAATTAGCGACTTTCCAAAGTTACCATGATTTACAGTTTATTCCAATTTTTCGAGAGGAAGAGTTGGAGTTGTGGAATTGGAGTCGATGGTTACCTCATACAAAAATAAAAGCATTAAATAGCCGTGGTTTTGTATACAATCAACGAACTCGCGACCAATTATTAACGTCTCTCTATCAAATTATTAAAGATAGAAAGTTGGATAGTGAGCAGGACAAAGGAAAAGAAAAGCAATACAGTCCTCATTATGTTCTCTTTATTACAGATTTAAGTCTGATGTTGGATCACAATATTATGGAGTATATAAATGAAGACTTATCTTATCTAGGAATTCATTATGTTTTCGTAGAAGAAGTACTTGAAAGTCTGCCAGAACACGTTAAGACGGTTGTTGACTATCGAGGAGATAAAAAAGCTACATTATTGCTTCAGGATGGGAATTATACAAATAAAGAAATTACACCTCTTCCACCCGTAAGCTTATCTGAGAAGGAAAATTTTGCTAGAAACCTTGCTGGTATTCATCATATTCAGACGTTACGTAATTCTATTCCCAATAGTATTACCTTCCTTGAGATGTATGGAGTCAATAAAGTTGAGGAACTGGATCTTTTAAAACGATGGCAAGAAAATGAAACTTTCCAAACAATGGCAGTTCCTCTAGGGGTGCGAGGTAGGGATGATATTCTTTATCTAAACATTCATGAAAAAGCTCATGGACCTCACGGATTGATTGCTGGTACTACAGGATCAGGGAAGTCTGAACTTATTCAGTCCTATATTCTTTCTTTGGCTGTGAACTATCACCCATATGAAGTTGCCTTCCTCTTGATTGACTATAAGGGTGGGGGGATGGCCAATCTCTTTGCAGACCTCCCTCACGTTGTTGGTACTATTACGAACTTGGATGGAAACCAGGCTAATCGAGCTTTGGTATCTATCAAAGCTGAACTTAAGAAACGTCAGCGTATTTTTGCAGAGAATGATGTGAATCATATCAATCAGTATATGAAACTCTTCAAAGAAGGGAAGGTTAAAGAACCATTACCTCACTTATTAATCATTAGTGATGAGTTTGCTGAATTGAAGGCGAATCAACCTGATTTCATGGATGAATTGGTATCTACTGCTCGTATTGGTCGTTCATTGGGAGTTAAATTAATTTTAGCAACCCAGAAACCAAGTGGAGTTGTCAATGATCAAATTTGGTCGAACTCTAAGTTTAAGATAGCTCTTAAGGTACAAGATGCTGCAGACTCTAGAGAAGTAATCAAAACACCTGATGCCGCAGAAATCACACAGACAGGTAGAGCCTATCTTCAAGTTGGGAACAATGAAATCTATGAGCTATTCCAGAGTGCATGGTCAGGTGCGGATTATAATCCAGAAGGGCGAAACCATGTTCAAAAAAATACAACTGTATATGAGATTACAAGTAATGGTCAGTATAATGCCATTAATAAAGACTTGAGTGGTTTAGTCAATAAAAAAGAAGCAAAGGCTATTCCAACAGAATTAGACGCCATTGTAGAAAATGCTCGCGAAGTGTTTGATAGTCTTGATATAAATCAAGTGGCAAGTCCTTGGTTGCCACCACTTGAAGAAAAAATATATGCTAAAGATATACAATCAACTAACTTCAAAGATTATTGGGGTCGTTCAGAAAATCTACAACCGATTTTAGTTGGATATCAAGATATTCCTGAAAGACAGGAACAATCGCCACTTTATTTCAATATGGAACAAAGAGGACATATTTTATTAGTTTCTAGTCCAGGATTCGGGAAGTCAACTTTTCTTCAGAACTTTGCGATGGATGTGATTCGTAAGCATACACCTGAACAAGTTCACTTTTATCTCTATGACTTTGGTACTAGTGGGTTAATCTCTATTTCTGATTTTCCTCATATTGCAGATTATTTTACACTTGATGAAACTGAGAAAATCATGAAATCTCTGCGATTCTTAAATAGAGAGATAAAAACTCGTAAACGTGCTCTTTCTCAAGCAAAAGCTACAAACCTTACGCAGTACAATCAGTTATCTGATGAGTCTTTCCCAACGATTTTCATCGAGATAGATGGATTTGATAGCGTTATGGATGCAGATTTCGTAGATGCTTTTTATGATACCTTAAATGTCATTGCTCGCGATGGTGCCTCTCTAGGAATCTATCTAGTTGTGACACTTTCTCGTCTCAATGCCATGCGTTTACAGCTACAATCCAACTTTAAGACCAAGATTTCTCTATTCTTGTTTGACAACAGTGATTTGTCAGGAGTAGTAGGACGATCAAATATTCCGCTCGATGAAATCAAAGGTCGTGCCATAGCTAAATTTGACGATATTGTACAATTCCAAATTCTGTTGCCATACAGCAGTGAATATTATACGGATTACATAAAAGAAGTTCG
>ERZ773213.861-NODE-861-length-17021-cov-11.492573_pt1 | contig 17021 bp, 17 predicted proteins | sample MGYA00580996_ERZ773213 | MGnify/ENA primary metagenome ERZ773213 (study PRJEB29015, sample SAMEA2738152) | human oral metagenome | biome: human oral; feature: human-associated habitat; material: saliva | place: China | collected 2197 ...
ATCTTTTGACGAAGTTCATCATTCTTTAACGTTGTTTCATTTAACTGTGTTTCTAAACGCTCAATTAAAATATCTTCTTGTGATTTGGCTTGTTCTTTTAAGAATGAAGCATATTTAATGATTGATTTTGGTAAACCATATCTTTCCGCTATCTCAAAGGCATTTGATTGTCCTGTTAAGCCTTCGATAAAGCGATACGTAGGTTCTAACTTCTCTTGGTCGAATTGTACACTCGCAACCAAAATATCGTCATGTCGTTTCCCATACGCTTTTAGTCGACCATAGTGTGTTGTGGCAACGCAAGTAGCCTTTACATCACGTAAATAATTCAAGATAGAGATTGCTAAACTTTCACCCTCTTTAGGGTCTGTACCAGAGCCAACTTCATCCATCAATATCAAACTGTTTTCTGTTGCATTTCGAACAATTTCTGCTTGTTTCTTGATATGTGCACTAAAACTGGATAAGGATTCTACAACAGATTGATCATCACCAATATCTACAAAGACATTATCAAAGAAAGGAATAATAGCTCTTTCTGCAGTAACAGGAATACCCACATACGTCATTAATACAAATAAACCAATGACTTTCATCGATACCGTCTTACCACCAGTATTAGGGCCTGTAATTAAAAGAATACGTTTAGGATCACATAAGTGATAATTGTTTGATACGACCTTCTTTGGATCAATAAGTGGATGCTTAGCACGAATGATTTCTATTTCCTTTTGGTCCGTTAATTCAGCCGCTACACCATCATGAAGTTTACCCCATTGTGCTTTTGCGAAGATGGCATCTAAAATACCACATGTTTCAATATTTGAGATTTCTTCATCCGCTATAGCAGAGACACTTCTAGATAACATCGTTAAGATGCGATGAATCTCTTCCTTTTCTTTTTCAACAAGTTCCATCTTGCGATTATTCAAACCAACAAGTGATGCAGGTTCAATATAGGATGCTTGTTTTGAAGCACTATCACCATGCAGTAAACCACCATACATATTTTTATCGGATGCTTTTACTAAGATTACAGCACGGCCATTCCGCATCGTTACAATAGAGTCGACCACACTATCAGAATGACTAGCCACAAAGTGATTTGCGGCTGTTGCTATTTCTCCATCTATACGAGATAAACTTGTACGAATTGATTTCAACTCTGGTGAAGCTTTATCCATTACTTCCCCATATTGATTTAAACAATTGCCAATTTCTTTCGCAATTTTCTCATGAACAATTAATGTATCGTATAAATCGCTGAGATGTTCATGTTCTAATACATTCATAGATTTAAAATAATTCAACATTCCTTGAATGCCTTGAATCAAAAACATTTCATCAATTAACTCTTGTGCTGTTAAAGTTCTTCCCTTTTTTGCACTTAAAAGAATTTCTCTTAAATCTTTAATTTGAGACATTGGCAGACGATCTTCATGAATACACATTGCTAGCGCCTCTTTCATGTATGCATGTTCACGCCGTATCACAAGAGGATCAAAAGATGGTTTGATGGAATCTACGTATTCAATGCCAAGTGAAAAAGAACATTGCTTTTTTACCTGTTCTAATATCACATTCAATTCTAGACTTCCAATTACACTCATAAATACTCCTACTTAATTTGTTTACTCTCTTCCACAAAGCCGTTTTCTTTTAACCAGTTTTCAACTGCGTTTCTCTGCAAATCTGTTAATGACTTTGTATCTTCTTCCATCTTAGAGAAACCTTCACTACTAAATAGTGGTCCCAAGTAATCCTTAGCAACCATTTCTGTTACTTGATTTACTTGTTTGATTAAAGAATTTTCTACAATATAACTTCCATTTTTAAATAAAGGTGTATGTAATAACACTGTTATAACAACCATCCAGACAAACGCTTCTAGTACACCAAACGCAGCACCTAATAGTGCACTGACAGCATGTAAACCTGGCACTTTATGTACACCCTTTGCAATTCGATCAACCACAAAGAACAAAATACGTAAAACTAAGAATAATAAGATAAACCATGCAATCTGGTTTACATATGTTTTAGCAATTGCTTCAAATGGAGTTCCAGATAAGCCTAATGACTTTACAGATATAATATTGATGTATTTCGCAAACACACCACATAATATCCACGCAATCCAATAAGAAATAATGGAACCAACAAGTCCAATTAATCTACGTAGAATCCCTGTATTATAACCCTGGGCCGCTTTTAGAATGAAGAATATCACAACAAAGGCACTGAAATATATCGCCCAATTTTCCTGTAATGTAAACATAAATAAAACCTCCTATATAAAGATGATAAAACAAATCGTTTCAAACTTCCAACTGCATGATAAAATATACTACATGAATAGTACAATAACTTTAAAATTAACACCAACTCAAGAGGAACAATTATTCGCTACTTTTAACGAATTTTTATCTACCCCTCCACAATACGCAAAATGGCAATTAAAACCGGAAAATTGTGTGATTACTTGTTATACATCTGGTAAGACTGTATTCCAAGGGAGAGACGCAAACATTTACGCTGCAGCCTTTATAAATGAACCTGAAGTACTGATAACTACTCCTTTAAAGAGTCAATATCCACAAGCTGGCAGCGATGAAGTCGGTACTGGCGATTACTTTGGTCCTGTTTGTGTATGTGCCAGCTACGTTACGAAGGATGATGTTGATTTCTTAGTGAAACTAGGTGTACGTGACTCTAAGAAATTAACCGATGCAGATATGCTAAAGATCGGTCCATTACTGATGGAGAGAATTCCACATAGTTTATTGATTGTAACACCTCAAAAATACAATCAAGTTCATGAAGAAAATAATCTAAATGCAATTAAGGCTAAATTACATAACCAAGCCTATATTAATCTTGCAAAGAAGATAGAACTCCCAAGTTTTAAGATCATTGATCAATTTACACCAGAAACTTCCTACTATCGTTATCTTAAAAATGAACCGCAGATTATACGTGGTATCCATTTTGAAACAAAGGCAGAAGATAAATACTTATCTGTCGCTGTTGGCTCAATTATCTCTCGCTATGGTTTTTTAAAGACTTGGGAAGAAATGGAACAAAAATACGATATAACTTTTCCTAAGGGATCTGGAGATAAAGTAGATATCCTTGCCCAAGAATTTGTGGATCGATATGGGTTTGAACGTCTTGGTGAAGTTGCGAAATTACATTTTAAAAATACAGAAAAAATACGTGTATAGATTCTTTATACACGTATTTTCATTACTTATACATTGCTAGAATGTGTGGTTGAAGAGCTACTAGAATGTCTTCTAGCCATCAGCATATTTTCTAACGTAACAACGATGGCAACAACTGTCGCTTCCTCATTGACATCATATAAATCAATACAATATTTATCACGCATGGAGAAAAGTTTTTGTCCTACAACTGCAATGACACGTTCTTGGTTGCTATATAATACAAAGTTCAGATTTGCAAAATCTCCCTGTAAAGTCCAACCAAGTTCATCAATTGTAAATTTCATATCCAAGATACGGAACAACTCTTTTGAAAGTTCAAACGACTTTCCACCAACGACATCAATATAGTGAATAGAGTGAAGAGAGAATAGTTTCTTTTCAATCGTTGCGACTACTCGATCCTCAATATCAGTGATAGTCGTTTCATTTGTAAATGAGAATAGTTTAGAAAATGAATGATATACAACATTATCATTTTCATCCGTCACATCGATATCTTTGTGAAAACTAAATAAGTATCGACTTGTATAGAGTGATTTGGCTGGTTCACCATATTCCTTATAATTACGAATATCTGTTCCTTCTCCTGCAGAGTGGTATCTTTGAAAGATTAACGAAACAGCGAAAATTCCTACAACCATAATTACCATCAAAATTAATACTGGCTGCATTGTCCCCATATACATTACCATTCACCTCCTGGTTGATTATTTACAACTATATAGTAGCACTTTCTAAGTGCAAAAGAAAAAATGGAATTTCACTTTAAGTGTATATTCCATTCTTCATTTACTTTTTGATAATAGAACTCTGTCAGTTCAGGATCTTCAAATACACGAAGCAAAACATCCATGTCGACTGACAACTTCAGCTTTAAGAAGTCTTCACGCTTTACCCAAGATACTTTTCCTTCACTAGAAGAGATGATTTCACCAGTAAAAGTATTACAGGTATATAGGAATACGATATAGCGACTACCATCACTATTTACCCAATCCTTCACTCCACAAAGCTTAGGACTTTGGATATCTAAACCTGTTTCTTCTTTCACTTCTCGGATAACAGAGTCAACGATAGATTCATCGTTTTCGACATGACCGCCTGGAAATGTAATACCTGGCCAATCTTTCTTTTGTCTATCAATGACAAGGATTTCATCACCTTTTGTTATCATGCATAAATTTGTAAGTGTTACTAATTTTCTTCTATCCATGCTTGTCATTATAAAAGAATAATTGATAATTTGAAAGAATTATTTTGACATCCAACTTTCATCACTTGGATTATTTCTAAAGTTTAACAGTGCCTCTACATCACTTTCCTTGATGTAGTTTTCTTCTACTGCGACAGATAACAGTGTGTCGTAATCAGAGGCAGACACGTTGCGAACATTGTGTTCAGCAAGACGTTCTGTTGCTTTACGCATTCCATATGTAAAGATAGATGCGATACCTAATACTTCAGCTCCTTCTTTACGTAATACTTCTACAACTTCAACAGCAGATCCTGCAGTAGAGATTAAGTCTTCAATAACAACAATCTTTGCATGATCGATTAGCTTACCTTCAATTTGGTTTTGACGTCCATGATCTTTTGATGATGTACGTACATATCCCATTGGTAAACCAAGTATCATCGCAACAATAGCCGCATGTGCAATACCTGCTGTACTTGTACCCATCACCATATTGCAAGTTGGATATTCCTTACGAATGATTTCAGCTAATGCATTTTCTACATCCTCACGAACCTTTGGATAAGAAAGTGTTAGACGATTATCACAATAGATTGGAGATTTAATACCACTCGCCCATGTGAATGGATCTTGTGGCTTTAAGAATACTGCTTGGATGTCTAATAAGTCTCTTGCAATAATTTTTTTCATCTTATTCTTCTCCTGTCTGAAATTGTTTTTTGGCTAAACGGTAAGCTTCAACTGGATTTTCTGCTCTTGTGATAGATCTTCCGACAACGATATAGTCAGAACCAAGTTGATGAGCAATTGCAGGTGTAGTAACACGCTTTTGGTCACCCTTACTATCTGTTGCAAAACGGATACCTGGAGTAACTGTTTGAAAGTCTTCACCACAGACCTTCTTTACAATTTCTACTTCTAATGGAGAACATACCACACCATCACAACCTGCATTCTTCGCATTCAATGCATATTGCGCAACAGTTTCTTGCATGGACTTTGGTATGAGTAATTCTTCGTGCATGGCTTCTTCTGTTGTGCTTGTTAATTGTGTAACTGCAAGTAAGATTGCCTTACTTCCATGATCATCTAATGCCTTACGGGCAGCCTTCATCATTTCGATTGTACCAGCCGCATGTACATTGACCATGTCAACATCCAACTGTGCAAGCATACTCATCGCATGATAAACCGTATTTGGAATATCGTGTAGTTTTAAATCAAGAAAGATTTTGTGTCCTTGCTTTTTGATTTGTCTAACGATTTCAGGACCATTTCCATAGAAGACTTCCATACCAACTTTGACGTATGGTTTTTCATCCTGAAATTGTTGTAGAAATTCTAATACTTTTTCCTGGCTGTTAAAGTCACATGCGATGATTACTTCTTTACTCATTTTGATTCTCCTCCTGGTATATTCATAAAAAAACAACCTTTGCACAAAATACACAAAGGTTGTAAGTAATCTATTACAAGTTCCTCTAAAAAAACTACTAGAGTGTAATCTATCGTCGCCTTCATAGTATCTCGTACTATATTAAAGCCTGCTTTTTTCTGTAGATTAGAATACAATAATGAACTCTATTCGTCAATCATTATTTCCAGATATCAAAATATCTCTCTTCGCAATCATCTGACTAATCATCGGTAGAGAATTAAAGATATACAGTCTCTTCGCATGATAGTCATGTTCTTCGTTCTCCCCTAGCAATAATGTAAAGTTTCCATTCACTTCATCACTGTCATAGTGGAACATATCAGAATGTTGCTTCATGTCTTCTATCTGCATATTGACTGTACGATATGCAAAATCTTTCGTTCCTGTTAATGCTAATACATAGAAGTCTTCTGCTGTATATCCTTGTGCAATGATTGCATTTTCTAAAAGTTGTGCTGTCCAATTTGGATTATCATGTCCATACTCATTCACCATCGTACGATTACCCCAATATAACGATCCACTAAAAGGCACATAGTATCTAAAGTATCTCATACTATCCATCATGCGATACCAGGTAGTTACTGCCCCCATTGAAAAGCCAAGAAAGATACGATGGTCTCTTGATGCAATCAAGTCTTCTTCACTTGTAGAGCGAGCGTATGTACGATATGCATGTTCAAATTGTGGTAATAAATCATTTTGTAACTCTTTCCCAAAAGCTTCTGTAAGACTTGCATCATAATCATCTGTATCCATATCAACATTATCATGATAATAGGATGCAAATACCATTAACATTGGCTTGATCTCTTTATTTTCAATCAGATGATCAATTACATTTTTAATATCTGATAGATCATCTAACTCACCAGGAAACGATGTTACATCACCCGTATGACCATGCATTGCATAAACAACATCATAGTGATCTGTACTAGTTTCATATCCATATGGGATATATACATACGCATATTTCTTCATAACTCTATTTTGTATGTCATATGTATGCGTTACGTAATCAAATCGTACAACTTTCCCCTGTTGATTTGCGACCTCCATATACCGCTCAGGAACAGCTTTGATTCCTAAAGGTATAACTGAATCTTTCTGTATATCTGTATATGGTTGAAACACTAAGTCTTGGATACCATATGATTTCGACATCTCTTTTGTCGTACATCCTACTAGTATAGATATCACTAGTAGGATTACGATTGTTAATTTCTTCATTCTTACCTCTTTTTAATAGAAAGAGAAAATTCCAAATCTTCTATAATTCAGGATTTGGAATCTTTTCAATATTTAAATGAATTGTATCTTTAAGTTGTACTAACTCAACACCAGCAGCCTTTAACATACGCTTGCTGGCAATATTTGTATCTACACCATTATACTTATCAGATTCATAAACAATGCGATGAATTCCAGATTGTATAATTGCTTTTGCACATTCATTGCATGGGAATAAGGATACATAAATCGTACATCCTGCAACTGGCCATTTTGAATTTAAGATTGCATTTAACTCTGCATGTACAACAAAGGCATACTTTGAATCTAATGTATCACCATCACGTCCCCATGGGAAAACTTCATCAGAACATCCCTTTGGAAAACCATTGTATCCAACAGATACAACACGGTGGTTATCATCAACAATTGCAGCCCCAACCTTTGTATTAGGATCTTTAGAACGTAAGGCTGATAAGTGAGCAAGCCCCATAAAATACTCGTCCCAGCTTAAGATATTTTTTTGTGTTGTCATAACTTATTCCTTTCCTAGTACATTTACTAGCCCATTTTCTAATCCATATACTGTATCCAGTCTTTCCGCCAAGAAATATGAATAGTCACGTAATGGACCATCGTGTAAAATCTGTAAAACATTAAAATCAGTTCCTAAATAGCGTGAGCGAGTTGGGATAGAGCGATTCTGCCATGAAATAAAACATAGAACAATGACCAAACCAACTAGAGCGACGATATGATTGATGCGTTTATATACCTCTTCTTTCTCAGTAGTAATAAAGCCATACATAATTAGCCCTGTTACAAACCCACCTAAATGCGCATGTACAGAGATATTTGGTAAGAAGTTTAATAAGAGATTGATAAATAACATGTTCATTAACGCTGCACGTACTGGCGGCATTCTCCAACCACCTGTACGTAGAATTAGTGTTATATACGCCGCAAGCAATCCATAGATTCCACCAGAAAGTCCTACCACAAAACTATTCTCTGGTGAAGCTAATACGAATAACGAACCAACAATAATGGATGGAATTAAAATTAATAAATATCTTCTTACTCCTAAGAGTGGCTCAAAGATTTTACCAAGTGATAATAATGCCATCATGTTCATAGCTAAATGCCACAATTCAACATGAACAAATCCAGCTGTTAATAAACGCCAGTATTCACCTGCTAAAACAAAAGGCTTATAGAAAGCACCAATCAAAATTGAATTGGTAATTGTACTATCGCTTGGAAATAGCTGAATAAACAGCCACACCACAAAACATATTGCGATAATGACATTTGTCGCAACAGTCTTTCTTTGTTTCATTACGCTACCCTCTTACGCAAGATTCCTAGTAATTTTTCAAAGTATGCTGGTAGTGGTGCATGGAATGTCATCGTTTCCCCAGTCGTTGGATGAACAAGCGTTAATTCACTTGCGTGTAGTACCTGACCTTGTGTATCCATATATGGACATGGTTGACCATACTTATCATCACCCATGACTGGATGATTAATATATTTCATATGTGCTCTAATTTGATGCGTTCTACCTGTCTCTAAACGACATTCTAGATAAGTTGCAATATTAAAACGTTCTAGCACATGGAAATGTGTTCTTGCATCACGACTATTTTCTTCAGTAACTTTCATACGTTGACGCTCACGCGGATCACGTCCAATTGGCGCATCAATCAAACCATCATCATGTGTAATATTACCGACAACAATTGTCTTATAGACACGATGACAAGTCTTATTCTCTAATTGCTTAGCAATCGCTTCATGCGCTTTATCATTTTTGCATGCCACAATACAGCCTGTCGTATCTTTATCGATACGATGAACGATACCCGGACGAATTACACCATTAATACCTGACAAATCCTTACAGTGATATAACAGTGCATTTACCATTGTATTGGAATAATTTCCAGGAGCTGGATGAACTACCATACCCTTTGGTTTATTGATAACGATAATATCAGAATCTTCATACAAAATATCTAATGGAATATTCTCAGGAAGAATATCGACTGGACGATCTTCAGGCACATCGCAGCTAATTTCATCACCACTTACAACCTTCAATGAACTCTTTGCGACTTTTCCATTGACAAAAATCATGCCCTCATCTGCGAGTTGTTGTACTCGTGTTCTAGATAGTTCTGTGTTAGAACTTAAATATTTATCTAATCTTTCTTTTGTATCTTCACTTACGATCCACGTTTGTTTTGCCATTCTTTTCTTCCTTCCATGTTGCGATTAACAATAAAAATACACCAATACATAAAGCCATGTCCGCAACATTAAACACTGGGAAATCATAGCCAAAAATATAGAAATTTAAGAAATCTCTTACGTAATTCAAGAATAAGCGATCCACAAGATTACCTGCAGCACCACCAATCATTAACGCAAGTGCGATTCCGGTTAAAAAATTAGTTTTCTTAATAAATAAATACCAACCCATTAGGCCAATCGCTACTGCCGCAACGAGTGCTAGTAATCCCTGCTGTCCAGATAGTAAGGACCAAGCCATACCGGTATTTTGTACATATGTAATATGAAAGAAACCTTCTATTACAGGGATATCATGAAACAAGCCCAAACTAGCTGCCCACATCTTTGTGCATAAATCAATTAATACTGTAACGATAATAATACCGATATAAATCATAACTACCTCAATTCTTTCGTAAACTATAGTTCTTTGTAAATACTGCAAACTCCAACAGTTCAAATGGTTCAAATCGCGAAGTTAGCTTTTCATATGCGGCTTCAAACATAGATCCTTCTGTTTCTTCAAACAATCTTTTTTGAAGTCTTTCATGTAATGCGGCTGATTCTTCCTTATCGAATACTTCATGACGAACAGCCACAATTTCGTCATTACCACTCACAAAGACAATCTCAAATCCAAATGGATTTTTAGATTTAATTGCCTCAATAAAGTCAGTATCTCCATCCTTTACATAGAATGGCAAATCGCTAGCTTCTAAGCAATCATATATCTCTAATATAAACGCATCAATAATCCCTTTTTGAATAAAGGATACGGTCACATCAGATGCCTTTAATCTATTTAATTCCTCTGCTGTCCAAATCTCATCCTTTATTACAAATAAGAATGTATCATCTTTAAAATCAATCCAAATTCCATTTTCACAAGAAGGATATTTCTGACCAACTTGAAAAATTGTATGTGTAGTATTTTTATTCATGTTACTCATTTTAACATCCTCCTATCAAATACTTTAGTGTTTCTTTAAGAAGTTCGTTACAAATTCCAATTGTGATAATGCATAGTAATACATATCACCAATCATGTTATACGCAAGATCTTCCGATAGTACACCACAGTTTAAATCCGCAGGAAGTTTTCCATCGTTATATGCTTGTGCATCATCAAACCAATCTTGGCTACCATAATACTTACTAATCGCATCATACTTCTTCATAACACGCTTTAGTTTCTTTGTTGCCTTAATTGTTTCTGTAAGCACAGCATTTACTTCGTTCATGTTTGCTTCCATTGTTTCAATACGTTCTACTTGTTTCGTTTTCTTTTTCATATTTATCACCTTTTAATATTTTAGCATAACTTAGAAAAAGATACCCTAGGGTATCTTTTATAATCATGGATTTTAAGATTTGTGAGTTGTTTTACAACTAATGGTTAGTCAAAATCTAAACCATTTTCTATAATATTCTTAATGATTTTAAGATTGTTTATAACTTGATTGCTTAATTTTTCGATACTTATATCTTCGATATCCCAATATTGATAAATATGTGTATAAGTTACTGTTTGATATTTACAATATTTTTTTATCATAGAACTATTGTGACCTTTAATTAATAATTGAACATTGTTATCTTTTGAATTTTTATTATCTTTTTGAGTAACATTTACTTCACCAAAAAAACCAATTTTAATAAACTTGTTATATAAATTATCTGCATTTTTTAAAGATGAAGATGAAATACTTGGACCCCCATAAATTCTAAATTGTTTCCCTTCAATCTGTATTCCAATTCGGCCTTTCTCTTTCCCTTCTTTTGTTAAGGATTTGTAGACTGTAGTTATAGTAGTATTTTTATGATTAAAAGTTACTATTGGATCGCATATTTCCCAGTCACTTTCTATTAATAATTTTCTTTTATCGTTATTTATTTTTTTAACGATCTCTTTTGCAAGTTTACAGCCTTGTATTTTTTTGAAAATATCATTAAATTTGATTTCTTCTAATATTTTTTCACCATCCCATTGATACAAACCTGGCTTGTTTAAACCCACAACCAAGTCATTAATATGATTCAAGTCTTTAGTATACTGTTGTAGTATATTTTTAGTAAAATTATCTAAATTATTTAGATTGTATAAAATCAAATCAATTCTCTTAGCAATTTCCGAATAACTCAAAAACTCCCATTCATTAGTATTCTCTAATGTATTAATAATACCTGTAATAATACCTTTTTCAAAATTATCTCCAACCTTGATCTGATATTTCTCCAACTGTTCTAGAGTAGGAATAGACTTTATTTTATTCTCAATTATTAGAAATTTAACATCCCCGTTTTTTAATTTAAATGAGATGAGTAAATCCATATTATCTTTTTCTCTTTCAACACTAATAAACTCATTACCATCTGCATAAAAATTATTAATGAACACTTCAATAAATGGATTGATTTTACGTAAACCGTCATAATATTCAATTTCAATCATCCATTTCCAAAAATTTGAATGCGCTAATTCTATTCCACATTTTGAGATAGCGTATAGAGGTGAATGTTTAAGATTATCTACCATTTCTTCGAATTTATTTTTCTTCATATCAATAACCTTTCATTTATATTTTATTATTTGGTATTTACTTTTAATTTTCTTCAACAATAAGCAATAAAGTTTATTTAAGTATATAAATTAGAAATAAGTTCCTCTATTTTAAATATATTGAATTAAAAGCAGCTTTTATCGACTTAACTTTAAAACTGATAAAAACTGCTTTATCTCATATAATTCTATATAACTCAGTGTATTATATTTGCCTTAAAAATTAAGATTATTCAATTGCATTTACGATGTCTAATACTGCTTCTTTAATCTTCGCATTTACTGCAAGAGCTTCCTTGCGTGAGGCTTGCTTTGTATAGAAGTAGAACTTAATCTTTGGCTCTGTTCCAGATGGACGTACCGCAAACCAACTATCGTTATCTAAGTAGAAACGCAATACATTAGATGCAGGAATATCTTCATATCCATGTAAGTAATCAATTACCTTTTCTACTTTATATCCAGCAACTTCTGTTGGTAAATTGTTTCTAATAGAAACCATCATGCGCTTGATACGCTCTGCACCTGCAATACCTTCTAATACAAGGTTTGGTTCATCTTCAGCGTAGAATCCATATTTCTCATATAACTCCTGTAAAACATTCCATAATGTCTTACCTTGCTTGCGATAGTATGCTGCAGCTTCTGCTACTAACATACCAGCTGAGATACCATCCTTATCACGGATATCTACACTAGCCGCGTAACCTACAGATTCTTCATAACCGAATAGATACGTATATCCTTGTTCAAGTAATGCAGGAATACGTCCACAAATATTCTTGAAGCCTGTTAATGCTTCATACATTTCAACGCCATACGCATTAGCCATGACAGTACTCATTGTAGAAGTAACAATTGACTTAATCATGACACCCTTTTCAGGTAATGTTCCAGCACTCTTATGACCTTCTAAGATGTAATTGACTAATAAGTATCCTGTCTGGTTACCATTTAATGGGATATAGTTACCATCATCATCACGCAATTCAATTGCGAAACGATCACTATCTGGGTCAGTAGCCATTAATAATTCTGCACCAACCTTCTTACCAAGTTCTTCACTCATCTTGAAGGCAGCTGGGCTTTCAGGGTTAGGATAACCTACTGTTGTAAAGTCTGGATCTGGATCTTTCTGTTCTGGAACGATATGCCAATTCGTAAATCCACGGTCCTTCATCATTGTTGCAAACGGAATAGAACCTGCACCATTCAGTGGTGTATAAACAAGTGGAATATCCAAGTCAATTTCATCACCACTATGGATTGCTAGACTTTCTACAAGATCTAGATATGCACGGTCATATTCTTCAGATAATACAACAATCTTTCCGGCAGCTACACCTTCATTGAAGTCTGACTTTTTAATACCATTCCAAATATCAACTGCGTTGATTCTTTCTTCCATACCATCTGCTACAGTACTACTTACCTGACAGCCATCATTCCAATATGCTTTATAACCATTGTATTCCTTTGGATTATGGGAAGCAGTAATGTTAATACCAGATGTTGTACCTAACTTTCGAATCATAAACGCTAGTTCAGGGGTTGGACGTAAGTCTGGGAAGACATAAGTCTTAATTCCATTAGCCGCGAAAATACCAGCAGATAACTGTGAGAATTCTTTGGAGAAATGACGTGGGTCATGTGCAATGACAATACCCTTATCCATCGCTTCTTGTCCCTGTGCACAGATATACTCTGCTACACCTTGGCTTGCTTTACCGACTGTATAAAAGTTCATGCGGTTAGTACCAGCACCTACAATGCCGCGTAAACCAGCAGTACCGAATGCTAAATTTTGATAAAAACGCTCTTTGATTTCATTGTCATTATCCTTGATAGCTAACAATTCATCTTTCAGGGGGTCACCCTCAGGTAACTTTTGAACCCATTCTTCATATCTTTGTTTATAATCCATTATTTTTTAACCCTCCGATTATGTATCTTCATTTTAAACTAAAACAAGAGATGTTGAAACAATGGAATACATAAAAGTTGTACTAAAAAAAGCAGGCAAAACAAAGCCTACTTTTATATTTATTTAACAATTGGAAATTCAAACCAGAATGTACTGCCTTCTCCAATATCACTAATAACACCATATTTAGCATCATGTAGTTCGAGTATCTCTTTAACAATTGCTAAACCGATACCAGAACCATTTGATACACGTACATGTTCTTTATCAATCTTATAATAACGATCCCAAATCTTAGCAATATCTTCTTTGGCAATCCCTTCTCCAAAGTCTTGAATTTCTACACGCACCGTACCATCCGTTTTTGTTTCACGGACAATAATATGCTTCTTATCACCACTGTAGTTGATTGCATTCGTCATGAAGTTGTTGAATACTTGTTCAATACGCTTCATATCTGCATTGATGATTGCTTCATCTGTTAGTTCAGTATCAATCACAAAACCTTCTTGCATGTGATAAACATCATATTTTTGTAGCTGTGTATATAGAACTTTTGTTAAATCGAAATTTTCTTTTTCTAGTTGAATCTTTTCTTCCTGTAATTTTGATAAATCTAACAAGTCATTTACGAGTGCCGTTAACCGTTTCGATTCATCAATAATAACTTGAATATTTTCATCCGTCTTCTCTTCTGGAAGATCTTTCATCATCTCACCATAACCAGAAATCATCGTTAATGGCGTACGTAAATCATGCGATACATTCGCAATTAAATCACGTTTTGCTTTATCAGCCTTCTGAATATCCTCAGCAGCTGTTAATAATGTATCATTTAATTCTTCTGCTTCTCGATAGTTTTGTACTGTAATACGTTCATATTTACCCTCTGGTAATGACTTAGCAGATTGATTGATTAAAATTAATGGACGTGCAATTGTACGGTACATGATATACGTTAGCACTAGCACTGCAACCAAGATAATTGCAGAGATATACCACATTTGCATCGACAATGTTTTCTTTGTTGTAGAAATTGGTGTGATATTACTGTAAACCATGACGATTGATTTATTACCATCATGGTCATTAATAATACGTGTAGACGTAATATTACGGAAACGTTCACCATTGGTTGGTGTAATCAAGTTTGTATCTTGTACAACCATTGATTCACCCTTACCACTATTCTCCGCATTCGCTATCTGCGTTAGAATTTCATTGGAAGACATCTTATATAAACGGCATCCTAGATTTCCATTATTGGATTCAAAGTACGTATCTTCATATGTACCTGGAAAGATATTGGATTCTCGTAATACACGAATGCATGTTTCATTGGTCTCTTGAACAATATTGATATATTGTTCAATATCATCCACATCATCTTCTTCTTTTACGACATTTACTACCGCATTTGATACATTCTCTACCGTACGTTTCTTACTTGCCTCATACATTGGCTCTAGTAATATAGCCTGAAATATAAATACAATAGCCACAAGTACAAATGAGAATACCGAAAGATATAAACCAATTTTCCAGCGAAGACTAATATTCTTTTTTGTTTTAGGCGTCAACTTTTTCAAAACGATAGCCAACTCCTCTCAACGTAATAATATACTTTGCATAATCACCTAAGTTTTTACGCAATAGCTTAATGTGAGTATCAAGAGTACGATCATCACCAAAGAAGTCATAACCCCAAACATTTTGTAATAGCTGTTCACGCGTTAACGCAATACCCTTGTTTTTCACAAGATAGACAAGTAATTCATATTCCTTTGGGGATAACTGAATACGTTGACCTTGAATCGTAACGGTACGTGCAGAATAGTCAATTACCATATCATCTACCTTGAACTGTTCATTTGATACAGTTTCTGTATGATGAACTCTTTTTAAGATGGCATGAATGCGCATCATTAACTCTTTGGAAGAGAATGGTTTTACAACGTAATCATCAACACCAACATCAAAACCATGAATACGATCATATTCTTCGCCTAAAGCGGACAATAGAATAAACGGTAATTGTGGCTTTGTCTTTTTGATTTCTTTCACAGCTGAAAAACCATCTAAATGAGGCATCATAATATCCATGACAACAAGATCATAGTTATTCTTTTCGCATAGTTCTACTGCTTCCATGCCATCAGCAGCTTCAGCTGTTTCAAAACCTTCATGTTTTGCATATTTGATAATTAGTTCGCGAATTTTCGCCTCATCATCTACAATCAAAATCTTTGTCATGGAACATCCTCCTTAATGAGTATCTTAGTAAAGCTATGTGAACGATATGTGAATACTTTAAATACTTTCGATGAATTCTGCTACAACATCTAATTCTGGTACGACAACTTCATCGATACTACCCTTATCTGCAGCAGCTGGAATCTCTGGATTCATTGGAATCTGTGCAAGTAGTGGTAAGTGATACTTCTGTGCAACTTCGTGTGCATGTGACTTACCAAAGACATAAATCTTTTCATCACAGTTAGGACATTGAACATAAGACATATTCTCAACAAGACCTAACACTTTGATATTCATCATAGATGCCATGTTAATAGCCTTTTCAACTACCATAGATACTAAATCCTGTGGACTAGTTACGACGATAATTCCATCAAGTGGTACAGATTGGAATAATGTTAATGGAACATCACTTGTTCCTGGAGGCATATCTACAAACATGTAATCTACTGCTTCCCATAATACTTCTGAATAGAACTGTTGCAGAATAGAAGCTACCATTGGACCACGCCAGATAACTGGTGTCTCATCCTTATCTAGCAACATATTCGATGAAATTAACTGCATTCCATTCTTTGTAATTGCCGGATAAATAGTACCCTTAAAGCCTTCTGCCTTTGATGTAACTCCAAAAGACTTACCTTGGGATGGACCTGTGATATCGCCATCTAATACAGCTACTCTATGATTTCTCTTTTGCATCATAGATGCAAGCATCGATGTCACAAATGACTTACCTACTCCACCCTTACCTGATACAATACCGATTACTTTCTTGACGCTTGCGCCCTCATGTAATTCAAATTTCTCAATACCTTTTTTATTAGGCATACGGAATCCATAATCTTCCGGTGTTTTTCCTTTTGCGTTTCTTTCACTCATTTTCATCACCT
>ERZ773213.862-NODE-862-length-16991-cov-13.386514_pt1 | contig 16991 bp, 10 predicted proteins | sample MGYA00580996_ERZ773213 | MGnify/ENA primary metagenome ERZ773213 (study PRJEB29015, sample SAMEA2738152) | human oral metagenome | biome: human oral; feature: human-associated habitat; material: saliva | place: China | collected 2197 ...
AGGGACTTGATGAGTGAAGATGAACTTGAGCTTGATACACTCGGAGATAGAAAAAGATGGAAATCCACCATCAATAAAGGGTTTATTCATTATCGTGTTAAATTACAATTGTAAAACTGTAAAACTGTAAAACTCTGACTTAAGTTATCAAGTTTTTTTATTTATAGTACGATGACGGATGGTATAATAAAAATACCTGAAATAAAATTCAATGGTGGAGGAGGAATTTAAAATGGGATTTGCACCTTTTGAATTAAGCGTTAAAGAAATTTTTTCCAATGATAGGAGGTATAAAATACCAAATTTTCAAAGAGAGTTTTCGTGGGAGAGCGATAATTTTGATGATTTTTTTAATGATATAGTTAGATCAAGTAAGATAACGATTTCAAATACGAACGTTGATACTGAAAACAAATATTTTTTTGGTACTATTTTATTACTTGGCGTAAAGGAGTCTCCAAAGATTGATGTTCCATACGAGGTTATCGATGGGCAGCAAAGATTGACAACAATGACATTATTTTTTGCTGCAATTCAAGATATTATTAGAGAAACAAACAAAGATTATAGAACTGATTTTGAGGATAGATTATTTTGTAGTAGTACTAGCCAAGGTAAATTAAATCAATATCAAAGATTAGTGAATGATTCATTAAATCCAGTACTTCCTGTCTCTATATTAAACCTCAATAACGTACGCGAGAACGGTGCAGAAGTTGAAATAGATTCTGGTGAACAAGAATGGTTAATCAGTGCATTTGATTACATAAAAAAATTATTTAGTAAAGATAATATTGCTTTGAGTATTAATACAGACGTGAGTGATTTGGACGACAATGTATATTTGAATATTTTGGATGGATTAGGTAATCATCTGAGTAATGCGACCCTTATTAGTATTTTTCACAATGATAGAGAGGAAGCTAATACTTTATTTAGGAATTTAAATTATAGAGGAAAGCCACTAAGCCAAGCTGATTTGATAAAAAATGAGCTGTTCTCTCTCATAGAAGATGACGGAAAATTCGCATCTATAAAATGGAAACAAATCGAAAATAATATTTACGATTCTGGGGAAGGGTTGCAAAAGTTCATCTATCACTATATGTACGGAAGATATCCAAGTATAACGAATAATAATATGTTTGATAAATTTACACGTAGTATTAATGTAGATAAAGAAGACTATATTAAGTTTTTAAATTCGCTTAACAAAGCTTCAGAATTCTATAAAATTATTATAAAGCCAGAAGATAATAATACGATATTTAATGAAGTAAATTATTTCAAGACTAATAATAATCCTTCAATAAAAAGAAACTTGGAATTTTTTAAGAATATTGAAATATCACAATGTAGAATTTTACTTATTACGTTATTTGAGTGTAGAGAAAAATATGTTATTGATAATAACATATTTAAAAAGTTTATTGAACTAATAGCAATTCATCAATGTTTGCATGTTTTGGTTAGCTCATCTCCTAATAGATTGACATCGATCTATGCAAAAGCCTCTAGAGCACTAATTGCGTTAATAGAGAAGGATAAAGCAAAAAATAAAACAGAAAGTCGTAAAATACTTGATACGTTGAAGAAAGATTTAGTAGAAAGATTACCGGACATTAATGTTGTTCAAGAATCAACTCTAAATTATTCCGGTCAAAAAATTGTGGATATGAGACCAAAAGAAAGAAAGGATCATTTTTTAATTAGATTTATTCTTTCGAAGTTATCGGAGTATGGACAGGAAGTAACAACCAATAGAGGGAATGATGGTTTAGGATTTATATTTTTATCGACCTTAGAGCATATAATTGATAAAGAAAATGATATTGATAACGTATTTTCATTGGGAAATATTATTCTTTTGGAGAGAGATGTTCACAAAGATGTGAAGACTCTAGAACTAAAAAAAGAAATGTATAGTAAATCTAAAATTACACTAACAAAAACCTTTTTTGATAAATATACTAATTTCAACTCTGATCAAATTCTAGAAAGGCAACGCGAACTTCTGAGAGAATACTATGAATTAGTAAAAGGTTTTTAATTATTGGCTCAATTAACTTAATGTGGACTTGTAATTTATTCTTGTATTAAGAAAGCAAATAAATTGTGTTTCTGTAATGCTTTCGCAGTTATCGTAAATGGATAACGTATCATCCATGAAAGTTTTTCATACAATTCATTAATATTCATCCCCATAAATCTACGTATACAAACAAAGCGTCATATCGGTTGATATACCTCGTTGACACTCCTCGATATTCGGCCAGTTTATTATTGATGACAGAGTGAATCAGTTTTAAAACGTTTAGGTGTTCTACTTGATTATAACTTTAATGTTCTTTTAGATGTACTATTTTATAATTCTTACATTCTGCCAAAGAGTTATAACAATCTGTTCCATCTGTGTAGATAATAGAGCGTTGTGTAATGTTATTTTTGAAGGTATCCTGTGTAATACCTTTGGTTGGTTATTTGATGATAGATACTTGTTGAAAATTAACTTTTAACTTTGTTAACTCGCCTTGCTGAACCGCTGAGAATATAAAGATGTAGCAGTATAAAGCAAGCTCTATAAAAACCGAGAAATCAAAGTAGCTTCCCTTGGAACCAATGAGGCTCATACCTAAGAGAAGCAATATCTGTCATCGTCAAATTGGAAACAGCTACATCTCTTTTTCGCGTAAAGTTTAGGGTGTGCCCAATTTGTTAGATTTTGATTTTTATAGAGGAGTAGTACCGCTTCATGAATTTAAGAATATCGTAAAAATTCTCTTCGCTCTACATCTAAAATTTTTAAACCGTTTTCAAACATTGTATTATTTTACAATAAAAAAGACATTTTTGTAAGATGAAACCCCTTCCATTTGGTAAATTAGAACCATCAAATAGTTCTGGTTCTACCAGTACAAGTACAAAAGGAGGAGTTTGCACTTATGGCAAAGTCAAAAGAATTAGGCTTAGATAAATCAGGCGTCCAAATGACCATGCGCACTAGAGATTATCTAGCGGATGCAGGAGGGCAGTTAGGAATCAACCTAGCAGCTAATTTAGTTGGTCAAATGACTTATTTCTACACTGATAAGGTTGGAGTCGCAGTCGCTGGTTTAGGGATTGTCATGTTTATCTCTAAGCTTATTGATGCACTTACAGATGTCTGGTTTGGAAATATCATTGACCATTCTAAAGGTGGGAACAAAAAATACTACCTTTGGGTGAAACGGATGATGATTCCTTTTGCACTATCAATCATTTTGCTCTTTACTGTACCAACTCAATATGGTTCAACGGTAACCTTGATTTATGTGCTTATTTCAAATGTCTTCTCCTCAGCCGTCTGTATGACAATGTTAGGAACTCCGTTAGGAGCCATTATTGTCGTCAGGACAAATAGTCAGGAAGAACGGTCTAAAATGGGAATTTTCCGCGCAGCTTTTTCTTACCTTTCAGGAATGATTGCTGCTATTGCAACCATCCCTGTGACCAATATGTTGGGTGGCGATCAGGCAGCATGGTTGAAATACGCCACAGGTGTTGTGGTATTCAGTCTTATTATGCTGTTGATTTGCTATCTAAATGGTCGCAAGGCCGTCTTTGCTGATGGGTCAGTTGGTGGTGCAGAGACTGAGGAAGAGGCTGTTCCATTAAAAGAATCTCTTAGAGCACTATTTTCCAATAAATATTGGGTTATTGTCCTGTTATTTAATTTGATCACACAAGTCACTAACTTCTTATCAACATCGTCAGGAACCTACTACACGAAATGGATTTTCGGAAATGATAATTTGGTAGCTACTATGGGTTTAGGCGGTATGCTTGCTACTCTAGCTGGTTTTCTCTTATCAAATAAGATTATCAGTAAACTCGGTGTGAAACGAACCATTCAAATGAGCACCATGGCATCAGCAATTGCGATTGCTATCAGATCTTTTTTTCCAACTCATTTTTACCTATTCTTTGCCACAAGCCTTATCAGCAGCTTTGTTCAAATCCCAATGATGTGCTTATATGGCGTGTTATTATCTATGGCTGTTGATTATAACGAATATAAAACTGGTAAAAAAATGGTTTCAGTAGCTTCTGGCGCTATCGGAATTGGTACAAAAGTTGGTGGAGGTCTAGCGTCAATTGTGATTTCAGTTTGTTTGGCACTTGGTGCCTATGATGCTACTCTCGCTGAGGCGACAACCTCTATGCGTTATGCCATCTACAGCCTGTGTAACTACATTCCAATTGTTATCAATATTGTTGTTTTCTTACTGATCAGTCGATTTGATTTGGAAGATAGATTGCCTGCTATCCAAGCTGAGTTAGCTGAACGCCGTCAAAAATCGCTATAAAGTCAAAAACTCTTCTTCCCAATTAATTGGTAGAAGAGTTTTTCTGTTTGCGGTATTCAAGAGGAGTAACTCCTACTTGTTTTTTAAAGACATTTTGGAAATAGGATTGGCTTGAAAAGTTGAGAAATTCACTGATTTCTGACAGCGACTTATCTGAAAAATGCAAGAGGGTTTTGGCATGAGAAATCCGTTGCTGAGTAATATATTCGGTGATTGTCATTCCCATTTCAGCCTTAAAAAGTGAAGAAAGTGATGATTTACTGCGATTGCTATGCCGTACTAAGTTATCTACGGTAATCATTTCAGTATAGTGTATATCGATATAGCGAACACATTTTAAGATATCAGGAGAAATGGCTTGAGGAAGCATGTTCTGAGCAACGCGCTCGGTAAAATCTATGAGCATATTGTATTGAAGCGTAATAATAGCTTCCATATTTTGCAGTCGTTCACACTCTTGAATGTAGGTTTCAACAAGTCGATAAGTTTCTTCCACAGCTAATCCAGCAGGGATGGCTGCTTGTTTTGCGATAAGTGTAATATTTCCGATAAAAATATTTTTAGCCTGTCGGATAGGATCGGACGACAATTCGCCTTCGGACATGTAATTTAGTTGAGAATAGTGCTCCAAGAGCTCTTTTAGGGCTGTAATCTCTCCGCTTGCTACATATTTTATGAGTAATTGTTCAAAATCATAGATGTCATGATAGGATTGTTCAAGTCTGGATGTGTATATGGCATCGGTGTGTTTGGCCGCAATCATTTCAGAAAGATGATGATAGCTAGTTTCTCTTTGGAGAGACAGCGATTGTTTTTGATGTGTGATGGCGTAGGCTAGAAATATGATTAGCTGTAAAAACTGATTGTAGCTATACTTAGGTATGTCCATCAGGTACTGCTTGGTCTCTTCAAGTGACAGGGTTAAGGAATTGAGTCTTTGAAAATACCTGACAAATTTATCATCAATAGCAAAGCTGTAGATTGGTCCTAGGATGAGAAGCTGCTGATTTTCTAATGGTATCGCGCCATAGAAGGCCTGCTGACTTGCTTCAAATACAACCTCTGGTCTGGAAAATTTTGAGTAGTCTGTGATGTTTTCTACTTTGGATGTAGCTGTTTCGGGTAGTCCTAAGCAAAATTTAGGTTCCCCTTCTTGGAATAGAATGAGGGGAATGTGATGTGAACCGTAAAAACACTGGCAAAAGTAGATTAAATCAATCATAATAATACCTCAAGACGATTTTATATAAAAAAAGACAAAAATGCAATAATGCCTAAAGGAAACTTGTTAAAATATTCATGTAAGCGTTAACAAAACAATGCTTATTTTATTAGAGGAGTAGAGGCAAATGCAAAACTTTAGAACCTATGGTGTAAACAAATCAGAGATTAGCGATCGGGAGCAAAAGCATAGAGAACTTGCAAGGCGTGTCGCGGCAGAGGGGATGGTAATACTCAAAAATGACAATATCTTACCCCTAAAACCCTCTAAAATAGCTCTTTATGGAGCTGGAGGTCGTATGACAGTTCGTGGCGGAACTGGAAGTGGTGATGTTCATGAGCGATACAATGTTAATATCGAAGATGGTTTAGAAAATGCGGGCTTTGAAATTACCAGTAAAGATTGGCTAGATCGCTTTAGTGGCAAATACACTGCTGATAAAGAAGCTTGGAGAGCTGGTGTTGAGGAGAAAATCAAGGGTTTTGGTCCAGCTGAGACCATGCAGATGTTTGATATTATTCATGAAAATGTTCTTCCTTATCCAAGTGCCTCTGAGATTGTTGAGTCCGATTTGACAATGGAGACAGACACGGCAATTTATGTGGTGGCTAGACAGGCAGGGGAAAGCTTTGATCGACGTTTGGAGGAAAATCAGTTTTTACTGACTCAGATTGAAAAAGAGAATATCAAGAAATTAGCGGAGCACTATGACAAAGTAATCCTCGTTATCAACTGCGGTGGCATTATGGATTTGGCAATTCTTGATGAGGTTAATAATATCGGAGCGGTCATCTATTTTGTTCAAGCTGGGACAGAAGGAGGAAATGCCTTTGCGGATTTGGTGACTGGGCGAGTGACACCAAGTGGACGTTTGACGGATACTTGGGGGATGGACTACTATGACTATCCTTCTGCTGAGACCTATAGTCATATCAACGGTGAAGTGTCCTATGAAAACTACTATGAAGGTATTTATGTTGGCTATCGCTGGTTTGATGCTAAGAAAATTAAAGCACGTTATCCATTTGGTTATGGTTTGAGCTACACTACTTTTGAACAAGAGTTGGTTACTATTCAGTCATCAGGAACAACAATTGAGCTTGTGGTAAAAGTAACCAACACAGGTAAAACTTATACCGGTAAGGATGTTGTTCAAGTTTATGCAAGCAAACCGCAGCATACGCTGGATACTGAGGTAAAAAGTTTAGTTGCTTTTGCCAAAACAAGTGCATTAGAACCAGGTAATTCTGAAGAGCTCACTCTCCGTTTTGATGCTAAGGATCTAGCTGTTTACATGAGTGATGAGAATGCCTTTATCTTGTTGGCTGGTGACTATCTTTTAGCACTTGGACAACACGCTGAAAAAGTTACAGCTGCTGCTTGTATCCTTGTGGAAAAAGATGTTGTGATTGAGCAGGTTAAGGCGGTAAATCCAAAGGCACTTGACTTTAAGGATTTTGTGTCGGAATACAGAAAACAAGAAATTCCTGAAAATCTACCTTCATTGGTACTAAACCTTGATAGTTTTGAAACTAAGCATTCAATTTATCAGACAGTTGAGCCTCAAGCATCTTCAAAGGTGGAGAACTTGATTGCAACCTTGTCTGATCAGGAATTAGCTAAAGTTTGTGTTGGTGGTGGTTATGCACTAGATGCTTACAATCGTCTGCCAGGTGCTGCGGGCATGACTTCGGTAGATTTGTTGGATAAGGACATTCCAAATATTATTTTGTGTGATGGACCGGCAGGACTCAATGTGACTGCTGAAACAGCCTATACGCAAAATGGTGAATTGCGTTATCCAAATGGACTCCCTGAACATCAAAATTGGGGTTATCTCAAGGATATGAATGCCTATGTCACTGCTAATCCAGCTGAAGACACCATGTATTATCGCTATATGACAGCGTGGCCATGTTCTACCTTGCAGGCTCAAACTTGGAATATTGATTTACTCGAAGAAGTTGGTCGAGCTGTCGGTCGGGAAATGGTCGAAATCGGTGTAACTGTTTGGTTGGCGCCAGGGCTTAATCTCCACCGTAATCCTCTGTGTGGTCGAAACTTTGAGTATTACTCAGAAGACCCGCTTATTTCAGGAAAAATGGCAGCTGCGATTACTAGAGGAGTTCAAGAACATTCTGGTTGTAGCGTGACTATTAAGCATTTCTGCTGTAACAATCAGGAAGACAATCGTGATTACATGAGTTCAAATGTGTCTCAAAGGGCCTTGCGAGAATTGTATCTGAAAGGTTTCCGTATTGCAGTAGAAGAAGGTCATCCACAGGCTCTTATGACTTCTTATAATATGGTCAATGGTACTTATACACCCAATAGTCCAGATTTAATTGAAAATGTTTTGCGGTCTGAGTGGGGGTATCAAGGTCTGGTTATGAGCGACTGGAATTCTACCGATAAATGCTCGCATGTTGCAGCTATCAATGCAGGTAATGACTTGCTCATGCCAGGTAATGATTCTGTTTACCAAGCCTTGGTAGCTGGATTGGAAGATGGTAACCTAGACCGTGACGCTCTCAAGCGTTCTGCGAAACGGATTTTGCGTCTTATTTTTGACAGTAATGTTGTTGAAGGATTTTAAGTATGAAACAAGTATTTAACCCTTTTTTACCTCTGAGTGAGTATATTCCAGACGGAGAGCCTCATGTGTTTGGCGATCGAGTTTATCTCTTTGGCTCTCATGATAAGGAAAATGGCGAGAGTTTCTGCATGCTGGACTATGAATTTTGGTCTGCGCCAGTAAATGATTTGACATCCTGGACTAGCAAAGGCATCAATTACCGTGCCAGTCAAGACCCGCTTTATGATGCGGAGAAGATGCCGCACATGTACGCACCTGATGTTGTGCAAGGCAATGATGGGCGTTTCTATCTTTACTATTGTCTTTCAGGATTTGGTGGTAAGGGATGCTATGTTAATCCAATCAGTGTGGCAGTGTCTGACAGTCCAGACGGACAATACGAATATCTGGGACAAGTGAAAGATAAGGGTGGACAGCCCTTGATGACCTATGTCTGCTTTGACCCAGGATTAATGAATGATGATGGCGTGATTCGTCTTTACTACGGGGCTTCTTTCGAGTTTGATGAGCATCGTCGTTTTGGCAATAACTGGATTTTTAATCTTATTGAAGCCAAGATGTTTAAGCGTTCTGTGAAGACAATTAAAAACACCCCAGGTGGGGTTATGGGTGCTTTTACGGTTGAGTTAGAAGACGATATGCTGACAGCTAAGACTGCCCCTATTCGTCTGCTAAACAATCTTGTTAAGCGGACTAGTTTTGAAGGTCATGGTTTCTTCGAAGCTAGCTCCATTCGCAAGATTGGGGATACCTATTATTTCATTTATTCCTCACGAAATAACCATGAACTTTGCTATGCGACTAGTCAGTATCCAAATCGAGATTTTGTTTTTAGAGGGACGATTGTTTCTAACGGTGATATTGGATTTGAAGGTCGTCAGGCTGAGAATCGCACTAATGCGACGGGCACCAATCATGGCAGTATCGAATGTATTAATGGCCAATGGTATGTCTTTTATCATAGGCTGACGCATTTATCAGATTTTAGCCGTCAGGCTTGTGCTGAACCGATTACGATTTTGCCAGATGGCAGCATTCCTCAGGTTGGTATCACTAGCACAGGCTTAAACGGAAATCCTTTAAATGATTACGGGACATATCCTGCACCGATTGCTTGTCACATTAGCTCTAGTAGTCCAATGCCACACGGATCTAGTAAAGATAAAACGAAATTTCCGACAGTTTGGAGTGATGAAAAGGACCGTTTTATTACCAATATAACAGACGGAACTCGTATTGGATTCAAAACCTTTGATTTTAAAGGTGGTCTGTATGAGTTGACTGTTCAAACAAGAGGTTCGGCAGTTGGTTATCTGCGTATTTGCCTAGATGAAGCAGGAGATCTTGAAGTGGGCAAGATGCAACTAATACCTTCAGAAAATTGGCGGTTTGATGTCGTAAGAATTGAGAGTAGTGCAGGAGAATTTCCACTTTTCTTCCATTATCAAGGAGAAGGAGAATCGAGCCTGCTTGCATTTCAGCTAAAACCTGTTCGAATCTAGCTAGAAAGGAGACATATGTTACGTCAAAAAATAAATGATAACTGGAAGTTTTCTAAAGGAGCAGCATCTCTGATGGATCTCTTTTTAGCAGGAGACGACAAGTTTCGGATAGTTAATCTACCGCACGATGCCATGATTGAGGAAAAACGTGACCCTAATACTAAAAATAGCTCTCACACAGGTTTTTATCCAGGGAATGTGTATACCTATTTTAAGGAGTTGAATGTTCCTTCAGAGTGGGCTGATAAAACTGTTTATTTGGAATTTGAAGGGGTTTCTAATTTTCCAAAAGTTTACATCAATGGTGACTATGCTGGTGGGACACAGAATCCCTACAATAATTTTTATATCAAGGCTAATCCTTTCTTAAAATATGGAGAGAAAAACCTCATTAAGGTTGAATCAAATAATATGGAACAAACCAGTCGCTGGTATCCTGGCGGTGGAATTTACCGAGATGTCCATCTCATGGTCGCAGACCCATGTCATCTATCTATTGATGGGCTTCGGATTAAGACGCTGAGTCTGGACGAGGAGTTTGCAACAATTGAAGTCAAAACTGTCTTAGAAAACCATCACCTGCAAACTAAGCAGGTTGAAGTAGAAGTCGTGATTACAGACCAAATGGGGCAAGTAGTGACTGTGAATCGTCTTCCGATTACAGCCTATAGCGGGGAAAGTTACGAGAGTTACCATCGTCTCAGTATTGAAAGACCAAAAGTCTGGAGTGCAGAAACACCTTACTTATATAACTGTTGTGTAAAGGTTTATCAAAGTAAGACTACTACACTTATTGATGAAGAGGAAGTTTCATTTGGTGTTCGAACCTTGCAGCTGTCTGCACAACAAGGTTTACGTGTGAATGGGCAGGTTGTTAAACTTCGCGGAACTTGTCTTCATCATGACAATGGGATTATCGGTGCGACAACTCTTGCTCAGGCTGAAGAGCGACGCATTCGACAGCTCAAAGAAGCAGGTTTTAATTGCATTCGTAGTTCCCATCATCCCATTAGCAAGTCTATGCTAGAAGCCTGTGACCGCTTGGGCATGTATGTGATTGATGAATTGTGGGATATGTGGACTCAGTCAAAAAATCCTAATGACTATGCCATGTTTTTTACAAATAATTGGCAAGATGATGTCAAACAAATGGTTGCTAAAGATTATAACCACCCAAGTGTCATCATGTATAGTCTCGGAAATGAAATACAAGAAGCTGGTACAGCTAAAGGGGCAGAATGGAATCGTAAAATAAACAATCTTGTCCATGAACTTGACAATACCCGTTACACAACAAATGGGCTTAATGGACTTATCGCTGGTACAGCCGTCATGGGTGAAATCTTATCAGATGTCACAGGACTGAGCATGGAAGAATTGGCAGGTCGGGCGACAGAAGAAGCAGATGTTGAGTCTTTGAATGATAATTCTGAATCAAGTGGTGCCAACGAATGGAATGGCATGATGAGCATGATGATGGGTGATTTAGCAGATGCCTTTGCGACCAATGAAAAGTTAGGTAATCTGATTGAAGAATTTGTTTCTGGAACAGACATCGCAGGTTATAACTACTTGACAGCTCTTCACGAGGTTGAGAAAGATCGGCACCTAAATCGTGTTGTTCTCGGAACAGAAACCTTCCCTTCAGATATTGTTCGTCTTTGGAATATTGTTGAGAATAATAATCATGTCATTGGTGACATGACTTGGATTGGCTATGATTATCTTGGTGAAGCTGGTTGTGGTATTTTCTACTATGATGGTACCCAAAACTTTACACCACATTGGCCAGACCGACTTGCCTATATTGGTGATATAGACATTACAGGCTATCGACGTCCAATTAGCTATCTGCGTGAGATTGTCTATGGTTTGAGAAAAGAGCCTTACATTGCCGTTAAACGCTTGAATCGCAATGGGCAACAGCACTCCATTACACCTTGGATGTGGAAGGATAATGTGGCTAGCTGGACTTGGGCAGGATACGAAGGAGAAGTTGCTAGCGTAGATGTTTATGCTCTTGGTAGTGAAGTCGAACTCTTCTTAAATGGAAAATCTTTGGGAAGAAAAACAGTAGCAAAAACCTTTGTCGCCACCTATGATGTCCCTTATCAGGCAGGCCTGTTAGAAGCAGTGGTCTATGATGGAGAACAAGAAGTGGCACGTACAGAACTCAGGACAGCAAGTAAGGATTTGCATCTGTCTGTAATAGCAGACAAGACTGAAATCAGTACATCAAGTGAAGAATTAGTTTATATTGATATTTTTATTAGAGATGCTGAAGATGTGCTGAACATGCAAGAAACTCAAACAGTGACTGTTGCTGTTGAGGGTGTTGGAGAGCTTCAAGGATTTGGTAGTGCAGGTCCACAAGCCTTGACATCTTACCAAGCTTCCACTTGGGAAACTTATGACGGGCACTTGTTACTTGCCATTCGTTCGACAGGAGAAGTTGGTGAGATTACAGTGAACGTATCCTCTGAAAAGCTAGAGAATCAAGAATTGGTTGTTTTTGTAAAAGAAAAAAGTAAGAAATGAAAAAAGATGAGTTAAATTTATTTTAGTCAAAATCCAAATGTGAATGTTGCTCAAAATTTCTTTGAGTATATTAAATTTGCAGAGAAAAGTTATCATAAAGAAAAAATTTCGAGTGGATTAACTCGTACGAAACAGTTTTAGGAGATAAGAAAGTTTGGCTATTAACTGGACAAGCTTATGAAGAATGGGAAAAACGGTTGGTAACTGAGGGCTATCAAGTCGTTATAGACTGTCGTGGCTTTGGACAAGTGCTTCTTGGAGAATCCAAGTTCCGCTATCACAATATTAAAAAGCAATTGTCTGAAAAAGGTATTGAAGTATACAGTTTATCAAAAGATTAAGGATACCAATCTAAACGTTTCAATCAAATAGAAAGAAGGTAAACTTATGTCATTAACGTTTCCAAAAGATTTCATCTGGGGCGCAGCCAGCGCTGCACATCAGGTAGAGGGAGCTTACAATATAGATGGTAAAGGTCCTGGTATCTGGGATGCTTTGGTTGAGGGACATGTGAAAAATAACGAAACAGGTTATCAGGCTTGTGATCATTACCATCGCTACAAGGAAGATGTGGCGCTGATGAAAGAAATGGGGCTCAAAGCCTATCGGTTCTCCATCAGCTGGCCGCGGGTCATGCCTGAAAAAGGCAAGGTCAATGAACAAGGTTTGATGTTTTATAAAAATCTTGTCAATGAATTAGTTCAAGCTGGGATTGAGCCTATGGTGACCCTTTACCACTGGAATATGCCAATGTGGGTTTATGAAGAAGGTGGTTGGCATGAAGATGCTATTATTGACTATTTTGCAGAATATACGGAAGTCGTCGTAAAAGCTTTATCAGATAAGGTCTCTCATTGGATGACCTTGAATGAACCTGCTTGCTTTATCGGGAATGGCTATGTGATGGGAAACCATGCACCATTTGAGAATAATATGACGGATGTCTATGCTTTGCCAGCCTTTACAGCAAAAATTAGCCGTCCAGTGCTCTTGGCACATGGGCGTGCTGTACAGGTTATTCGTGAACATGCTATTTTACCACCAAAAATTGGTGTTGCACTGAATGGCACTTTGATTGAGCCAACAGATGATTCGCCAGAAGCACTTGAAATTGCTAAAGCCAAAATGTTTAGCGATATGGCGCTCTTTGGAACTTTTAGCTGGTGGGCAGATCCAATGGTTCTCGGACGCATCCCAGAACCAATGAAGGACATCATTAGCGATGAAGAACTCCAAATTATTAACCAACCGCTTGATTTTCTAGGTTATAACTGCTACACGACCAGTAATTTTGACGAGTGGATGCCTGACCATGATCCGATTTATCCAGGCATGCCTCGAACAGCCATGGGCTGGACGATTACACCAAATGCTCTTTATTGGGCCATGAAGTTTTTCTACGAACGCTATCAGTTGCCGATGATAGTGACGGAAAACGGTATGACAAACGTAGACTTCGTTGCCTTAGATGGAAAAGTATATGACCAACCTCGGATTGAGTTCTTGAAATATTACCTTTCAGGGCTTCACAAAGCCACCGCAGAAGGTGTGCCAGTAATTGGTTACATGTACTGGTCCATCATGGATAATTTCGAGTGGGCTGAGGGCTATGATCCACGATTTGGGTTGATTTATGTGGATTACCGTACCATGGAACGTACACGAAAAGAGTCTTCTTACTGGTATGAAGAAGTTTGTCGTACCAATACATTACCACTATAGAAAGGCAACGATTTATGATGAGATTTTCAGATAAACTTGCTATTGTGACAGGTAGAGGAGCTGGTCTAGGGGCGGCCTACGTTAGAGGACTTGCGAAAGAGGGGCAGCGGTTGTCATCGCTGAATACAATCCTAACAGCGGAAAAGCATTAGAAGTAGAGCTTCTTGAGAAAGGCTACAAATCCTTGTTTGTGCAGACAGATGTTTCCTATGCATTACAATGCTTGTCAGGCCAACAATGCTTACCTTTAAAGTTTTATTAGGTCAAGTCTTGCTTTGGACGTTAATCGTGTCAATCGTCTATGACGGTGTGCAAAGGATTTTTCAAAGGAAGAAGCAGTATCATGGTTAAAAATGGGATTATTTTCTTTCTAGTATTTTTAGTGCTGTCATTTACAGGTGGTCTCATGACTTGATTTTATTTTTATCCCGCCTTACCTAAAAGAGATTCAAAGAGGAGACAGTTGGTTTGACTAGGAGACAGTATCACCTTTGGCAGTGGTGTCACCTTTTATCGCAAGAAATGGGCTTATTCTAGCTTGCTGTCTTAATTACTAGGAGACGATTGGGAAGTGTCAAATTACGGACTCATTGGACGAACTTTGTTACAATCAGGAGACAAACCTTATATCAAGGAAAGCGATATCATCATCTTTTGTTGCATCCAGCAGAGGTCTATCTCATCATGCTAGGAACTAATGATAGCAAGCTAGTTAATTGGAATGCCAAGCAGTATGAGAAAGAGTTAGAACAGTTGATTATGACCTTACAAGCATCAAGTCCAAAAGCAAAGATCTATCTACTAACACCCTTGTGGAGGCTGGCTAAAGAAGATAAAAAGGTCCAAAGCATACTATTCGTGATTTTTAGTTCAACAAGAAATTTATCCAATTATTCAGCATGTGAGCTAGAAAAGATGTGTAGAAATGATTGATTTATACCATCCATTTTTGTAACAAGGAAAACTTTTTTTGGGGGGGTTCATCCTAATAAGGAGGGGAACTTGAAGTTGGCTCAACTAATATTTGAAAAATTAAAAGAGAAGGAGATTGGGCAATGACCTATCTAAAAACAGTAGAAATCATTTTTCCAAATGACAGTGACAGTCAGTTGGCTACCATTACCTCACCAAGTGGCTTGGAGCATCAAAGATTAAGTTTTGAAATTTTCAAAGGTCAGCAAGCAGTGAGAATTTTAGCATCAGAGGAAGGAAAGTGGACAGTCCGCTTAGGTGATGTCATTCAATCAGTTGAGGTTTTGGGTGGTGACGAGTCTTCCCATTTCATTCAAGCAGCAAATCATCACTTCAAACGTCAATCTGGCGAATGGTTTTATCCTTTTGGGACAACTGTCTATGCTTTTTTGCACCAGTCTGATGAGCTGATTGAGCAAACACTAGAAACGCTTAAAGCATCGCCTTTTAATAAAATACGCTTTTGTATTTTTCCAAAATCTTACGATTACAATCAGAAGGATCCCAAGCATTTTCCATTTTTAAAAAATACTGAGGGTAAATGGGATGTGACACAGCCAGATTTGGTCTTTTGGGATAAACTCGACATAGTTTTAGAACGACTTTTGGAATTTGGTATTCAGGCGGATATTATTTGTTTCCATCCTTACGACCGTTGGGGTTTCAGTCAATTTAGCCAAGAAGAAAATAAAATTTATTTGGATTATATGGTTAGCCGATTAGCTGCTTATCCGCATATTTGGTGGAGTTTGGCAAACGAATATGACCTGGTGCCTAGTAAATCATTAGCGGATTGGGAAGAAATCGAAAGTTACCTTACTTTGCAGGATCCTTATCATCATCTCTTGTCCAATCATAACTGCTATGCTTTCTGGGATTTTACACGTAAAAATACGACACATGCCAGCATTCAGAGCCGGAATTTAACCAGGATTCCAGAATGGTTTAACAGGTATCAAAAACCCATCGTCATCGATGAATGCTGCTATGAGGGTAATTTAGACTACTATTGGGGTAGCATTTCTGGTCGTGAAATGAGTAATCGTTTTTGGCGCATCCTTTCTCAAGGTGGTTATGCAACACACGGAGAAACCTATGCAGATGATGTTACAGATCAGAATAGTATCGTTTGGTGGTCGCATGGAGGTAAACTTCGCGGGTCAAGCCTAGAGCGAATTAAATTTTTAAAGGAAATAGTGGACGGACTGCCTGGACCATTGTCTCCTTTGGAATCGCCAGTAGCACCTCTGATGGTGGCGGCTATGTCTGGTCATATGGAAGCACTTGACGTTTTACCGCCAGAAGCTCAATTTGGCTTGAAAGCTTTTCTCAAGATGGGCGATGAAATTCCCCTTTACTCCACTGGGGAGATAATGTACCAAGGTAGATGTCGTGACGAGGCTTTCTTAATCTTTTACGATATACGGACACCAAGTCGTGACTTCCTTGACTTGCCTGAGACTGCTACTTATCGGGTTGAAGTCATTGATACTTGGGAAATGACGTGGACAGTCGTAATGGAAGACGCCACTGGAAGAACGGAAATAAAACTGCCTAATAAAGAAGGGATGGCAGTATTAGCTGTAAAAAATAATTAATAGGAGGATAAAAATGACATGTAGTTGGAAAGATAGTAATAAAGAAATGCAAGCATACCATGATGCAGAATGGGGTGTTCCTACACACGATGATCAAAAACTATTTGAGTATCTTGTATTAGAATCTATGCAAGCTGGATTAAGTTGGGAGTTAATTATTCGTAAAAGAGAAACAATACGAAAGTGCTTTTGTGATTTTAGTGTAGAGAAAGTAGCATCTTTAAAAACTGAAGATATTGACCGTATCATGCATACAGACGATATGATTAAATCTTTACGAAAAGTTTCTGCAATGATTTCCAATGCAATTGCATTCATGAATGTTCAACAAGAATTTGGTAGTTTTGATAAATACCTTTGGTCATATAGTAGCTATAAGACAATATGCTACAGAGGACATGAAAAGGGAATTGATGTATCTAAGAATGCTTTATCCGAATTAATCAGTAAAGATTTAAAAAAACGAGGATTTAAGTACGTAGGACCTGTCATTAT
>ERZ773213.863-NODE-863-length-16991-cov-4.719060_pt1 | contig 16991 bp, 11 predicted proteins | sample MGYA00580996_ERZ773213 | MGnify/ENA primary metagenome ERZ773213 (study PRJEB29015, sample SAMEA2738152) | human oral metagenome | biome: human oral; feature: human-associated habitat; material: saliva | place: China | collected 2197 ...
CGTACTCTTGTCTCCAAGCTCCGAAAAATAGCTCATATAGCTGATCGGTTCGTTCAATAAGAATCATCCTGGACATAGTACAAGCTCCTTCAATGGACCAATACATTCCTCGATGTTTCATTCGATAAGTGACCTTTCTGTGCTGGCTCTCCATTACTCCAATACCACGAGAGGACAATCCTCTAAGTTTAGGCGACCTAGTATCACAGAAATTTCTTAACAATTTCTTGCGAAAATTGTAAAAATTATCAAGAGACTCCTGACTATCTATAAGAGATTCGACTGTATCTAGTACGGTCTGAAGCTGCCCCCTATTGTGTTTTTGGATAGCCTTAAAAGCCAGATTAAGTAGCGTAGATGGGTACGGCTTCAGGAATCTTTTAAGTTCTTCATTGACATGATAGGCATCCCAGAAATGCTCATGACGTTTAATCCGTAAGACCTTCTTAATTTCTTGAAATATTCTTCGAGTATACCCTTTACCATTATCCGAATTAGTGATAAGTATAGTTTTGTCAGTAATCTCAAAATGATTGTAGAGATAGTCTATCAATTCTTCCTTTGCTTGTTCATGGCTTGTATGGATAATCTCATGCTTATTCTCTAGTACATACCGATTATTACCAACCTTTTTAGCTCCAGTATGAATCAGGAAATGGGCTAAGTCTGTATTGTGTCGTTCATCATTGCTTGATGTTGTCTTGATGAGCACACCATCTCCCTCAAGGTAGATTTTATCTGCCCGGATTTTTTTCGGTTGCTCATCACCTCTAAAAAGCCGATAGCGTTCCCTATCTGAAAAGAGTCTGCCTGCCATTTTTACAGACTTCAAAACAGCGTCCTTTGTTATCTCCAGGCGATAAGCCATCTTAACTGTTCGACAAACTTCACGATAGGATAAAACAGAAGCGTGTTTTGCCATGTGAAAAATCAACTCAGGAGAATAACGCATATACCTTTCTAGACCCAGCCACTCATCTACGGGATAACAGCTTTCCTTTCCCTTTCGCCAGCGATTTCTAGAAAAGGTCACCTCTCCAAATGTAAAGACAACCGTCCTCTCTATACTATCTATCCTTTTATACCCCTTCTGTCTCATGGAGGGAGCTATCTTCTCGTCATAATCTCTTACTTGCTTCAGGAATTGCTGCTCACGTTTGCGATCTAGTTCTGCGACAAATTCTTTTTCATCAAATCTAAACATACTCTCTATTGTACTGAAATCATGACTAGATTGAAAACATCAGAAACTTCTACAAGACTTTTTCATCCTCAAAACGTCGGTCAACTTTCTCTTCTCGACTACGCACGTGCTCCTTAATATCTCTATAATCTGTGTAATGTTTTAGAGTATCGTCAAAGAATTCTTGTAGGGCTCCTTTTTCAATTTGAAATTGTTTGATCAGTTGACTGACATCTTCCAACCCAATATCTTTTGGGACTCCCAAATCATCCAATAATTGTACCGACGTAAGACTATTTTCTGGAGATTTCTGGATGGCTAAAAGTGCTCCTTCAATTTTATGATAACGTCCAAGTCGCTCATCTAGTTGTCTTAATTCCTCCTGGGTAGTCTCAATCTTTTCATTAAAACGCTCCTCCAAATGTTGAAATTGTGCTCCATCTGTCACGCCGTGCTCGACTAAGAAATTATATTCCTTAATCAGTTCACGCATAGAGGAAATTTGAGCGTTTTTAGTTACAAGTGTTTCTCCATTTTGTTTGGCCAATTGCCTTGCGACAGTCAAGCCCATCATGTACCTATTTTTTTGAGATTGATCAGGATTGAGAAAATAAAAATAGTCTTTCTCTTTGATATAGATGGTATAATTACCATCCTCATTTTTATCAACTTTATGAGAAGGTATTAAAATTGTACCACTATTTAAAGCTCCCATATCCATCTGCACGTAAATGCCTTGCTTGCTTTCTTGCTCGACCTGCCAGGATTCCACTTCCAATTTCAATTCAAAATCATTTGCCGTTTTTTCTTTTGATTCTTGATATTGTTCTTTCAATTCCTCCACATCAAAAACTAACTGATTCTTAGAAATTCTCTCTTTTATTTTTTCAAGAGAATAGAGTCCTTTCTTCGATAATGTATCATCTCGGACATTTCTTTGTTGGGGCTGATCGAGCAATTTATACTTCACAAATTTTCCAGAGAAATCAATCTGAAGATTAAGAGCAGCTGCCTTTTGTTTGAAATCTTCTAACGACAAAGAGTGCTTCAGAAGAAAATCAAGACGTTCCTTGATTTCAAATCTATAATTATTCTGTCTCCGCCAAGCAGAATACTTTGTATAAGAATTTTTCATAGTAGGCTCAATAATTTTAGCGCCATATCGTGCCGCATGTTTGTCCGAAATGGCTCTCAAATTTTTCAAGGTTTTCTTTTCCCAGCGAAATTTCTTGAGCGTTGAGGTATTGGTGGTATTAAGTATGATATGGTTATGAAGATGATCTTTATCCGTGTGGGTTGCGATCACAAACTCATAATTCCCACCTGTCAATTCTAACATCGTTTGGCGACCAATTTCATGAACCTGCTCAGGAGTCAAGTTATCATCTGGAGAAAAAGACTGGATAATGTGATGAGCCAATACTTGTTTTCCTGAAGATAATTCTTTCAAGTCATCATCTCCTTTTTTAAAGGCTGCAGCTAATTTTGTCATGACCATTTCTTCATCTGCTACACTAAAATCAGAGATCCCATTACCAGATACTAGCTTCATTTGAAGCTCACCATTATGATAGACAAGAGGAAAATCAAGATCACTTTCTGCAGTTTCTGATACAAGAGTTTTCGCTTCATTCAGAATATAGCGTACAGCTATTTTTAAATTGGAAGGAGTTTTAATTTGTTTGGGTGTTTTGATTACTACCATTCGTCATACGTCCTTATTGTTTTCACTTTTCGTTCCTGTAAACTTTTCTTCTCCGCACTAGAAAGTTTGACAGCCACCATCTCTTTCAACTCAGATAGATAGTCAATGATTTGTGCCACTTCCTCTGGCGTAACCCCTTGATTTTCATTGGCATGTTTAGCAATTTGGTTGATGTTCGTACCCACTCGATTGATAGCAACTCGAAGGTCTTTCAATTCGGAAAAATCAATTTGAACCACCTTCCCTTGTACCAATTGATTCTTCGCATAGTATTGAAAAGATGGAACTCCCATTTGGGCCATCGCCGTTTTAATTTGACGATCTTCCTCTGGTGTTAGTCGTATCAATTTTTGTATATAGCGTTTTCTATTTTCTCGTTTCTGCATTATTTTTTATCCTCTTTTTCTCAAAGTCTCTGGCATTTTCTGACCAGGCATCAGCCCCTGACTTCCTTGTGGCAAGCGTAGCAAATGGATATCCATTTGCGAAATTTAAAAAAATCAGAGAAGGAGAACCTTGTAGTTTTCCTTCTTGATTTTCTCAGTTTTGGGGAAATCCCCAAGCCCCTTTTCTATATTTTTTGGAGTACAACTTCTAACATTTTATCGTAACCAACTGAAGATGTTTTTGAAAATAGATGATTGCTTATCACTATTTTCTACACTTTTTTCTTTCTGACCTTGTAACTTTTCAGCTAGGATAGAAAGTTGTTGAGTAGTTAGAGGTTGGAAAATAGACTGCCCAATTTGTATTTCAGTCAGTAAGATTTTTTCTGTGAGTACAGCTTGAAATTCTTCATCTGTAATCATCTTGAGTAGCTCAATATTTTCTTCTTCCCACTCCAAAAGAGCAGGATCTCCTTCAGGTAGTTGAGACTGTTCTTCCTCTAGTTGCTCCAAAACTTTTTGGCGAGTCAAGTCTTTAGCGTTTGGCGATACTCCTTGAACTCTGTCTCCATCCATGATTGGAATAAAGTCTGAGAGGATGATGATCAGTTGTTCTTCTTGTTCATTGGTCATGATTGTTGTCCCCCTTGATGATGATTTGTTTTTAATTTGACCTTTGGTTTATTTGGGGTGTCCCGTTCGGTCATTTCGAGAAACCCTTCTCTTTTTTTGATTGTGCATCTGCTTTCAACTCCTGCTTGTGATCTTCGACAGCCTGCTTGCTCTGATCTTTAAACTTCTCCAGTTTTTGTTCAAAACTACGCTTCGTTTGTTTCTCCTGACTCAATCTTAATTGTTCCAATGCTTGATCCATCCGAACCATTAAACTTTTAGCTTCTTGTTGGACAATATCCAACTGTGCTTCTAAATCAGCAAGTGTCTCTTTATCTGCAGACCACCCAGATAGATAGTTAAAAGAATACTCTGACGTATCAATACCATAGTATGAAGAAACAACATAAGCAACACTTTCAGCCTGGAGTTCAGCAGTGCTTCTAGTTAGATTTTCTTTTTGAGGATTATCTGCATGATGCAACTCTGCATGAGCCATCTCATGTAAGAAAGTTTTAATAATTTGTGCCTTGTTCATCTCATTACTACGTAAAACAATTTGATTTTCTAGGACAGAATAATATCCATGTTTATTATTTTCCATCTCTTCAAATCGAACTGATACATCATTTTCTTTTGCAATAGCCATCAAGGCACGGTAAAGATTTGCATAGTCCAAATCAGTCAGCTGTTCTTTCACTTCTGCAGCTTTTGGCATCTCCTTTCCTTCTGTCTGACTAACATCAAAGACTGGTACTAAGCCAAAGAATGTGACCGTTTCTGGCTTCCCATTTTTATCTAATATTGGTTGGTTATTTTCATCCTTTTTGATCTTCGTCATAGGTTTAAAAATACGTAAAGCCTTCTCACCTTTTTTCACATAGCGACCAAAGTTTTCTTTCCACTGCTTGAAAGAAGCTACTTGCCTTGCTTCAGGATTTTGTGCAAGAATTAAGCGTAAGTTGCGATTAGAATAATTATTTAGTTGGCTCATTTTCGTTAGATAGTCTTTGTACTTATCTGAATCCAGAAACTCCTTAATTCCTTCTTTAAGATGACGACTTAATCCTGCCATATCTTTATTTTGAATAAAATCTGCGACTGCAAGACTGCCAGCTGCTAACACAACTTCGTCCGCTTGTAGACTCTCCTCGCCCTCTGGTTTAGAACCTGGTTTCGATCTAAAATCATACGGATTCGTTCCCTGAAGCAACTCCTCCTCATCAGAAACACCGTCAGCATCCGCATCACGTTTCAACTCCTGCTTGTTGTGTCCTTGTTCTTCTAGTTTGATTTCTTCCTCTTGTGATTTCTCAAATTCTTCTCGGACTGTGGAGATCGTTTGTTCAACTTTTTCTGATAAACCTTTGATTTCTTTTTGCCATTTTTCAATAAGGGCCAATTGTTCCATAGGTGAGTCTTTGACTCCCAACTTCTCAAACCAAGCAGATAGATTTTCGACCTCAACACTATCCATTCCATCAAAAGAAATAAATCCTAGACGACTGTCATGACTGCTATCCGAAAAACCAATCGGGCTGTTTTCTAATACTCCATAAGGTACTTGGGATAAAAGTTGATCGGCATAAGGAGTATCTTCCAAAGCGTAACTGAACTGAGAAATATCTAGTTCACTCGCTAATCTCTCCAGATGATATTGATTAAATAATGCCCCATCTATCTTCATCAGTTCTGGATGCTCTCTCATTTCTCGTGTACCAAGTCTTTCTTTATGAGCGATTGGGTTAATCTCCTCACCAATATTGTAACGGATACCATCCTGAATCAGTTCACCATCAGGGCTGTATAAAGTAAATTGAACCTTTGTAATAGGTGTATAGGAAGCACCTTCTATCTGGTTCATTCGATCACTTACACTTGCATGATGCTTTTCGTAATAGATATTATTCTGCTTATATAGCTCTGTTGCAAAAGACTGATAATCAATCAACTCTGTTTCGCTAAAAGGTAAAATTGGCACACCATCATGCTTTTCTGCCCTTTGAAGGCGGATATTGTAGGTATTTTTGTCAATCTCATTTGGTTGAATTGCCTCAAACAAGCCATTTTCCATAATGGATTGCAATTCTTTGCCCCCATCTTTAATATAGTCCTCATTAATTGATAGCTGTTCAATGTGGCCATTACGTTCACGGAAGATACCAAGAATAACTTTTCCATCGGTTTTCTCCACATCAACTTTTAAATCTTTCTTAATTTTCATAAGAGATGCAGGGACACGTTCTTCTCCTATATCTTTGAAAAGAAGTAGGAAGTCTTCATCTTTACTCTTAATAGCTTCTGAAAAATTAAGCCGTTGTGCTATTCTTACCTCATCTAAGTTATCCAATACAAACGATTTAGAATCAAGAATATCCTCCAACATGGGAATGACTTGTAATTTTTCTTTTAGACTATTACTAACCATTATTTGGTTATAGTTTCCTCTTCCTTCTGCAAAATCAACTACAAAATCTGAAGCTTTTTTTCCTTCCACAATAGGTCTGATTCCTGTTAAGTGTAAAAAGTTTTCTTGTTTAAAACTAACATCTAACAAATTTACTTCTCCATTATTTGAGTAGAAATAATAGACTTTACTATTTGCTAACTCTTCTAAATACCATTGAGAAGATCTCTGAATAGAGCCTGCATACTGATTCATTTTTTTTAAATCATCTTGCGTAATTGGATGATATTTTGAATATCTTCGTTGCACTTCTTCAAAGTTTGTGCTAAACTGTAAGTAACGATAGGGTGATGTCGGGTGACTGGTAACAGTTTGCTCAAAGGTTGCTGATGATTCAGCTTCAGGTTCGGCACTGCCTACAGCATCAGGCTGTGAATAGCCCTCTCCACCACTGGCCCTATCATTCATTTGCTCTTGAGAAGTCTCAAGAGCTTTTTCTGTGCTCTGAATTTGTTCCTGTGCTTCATAAGTATCTCCAAGAGGATTGGAAGGTTTTTCAAAGGTTACAGTTTTATCTGAATCAATAACCATCTGTTTTTTAGGCTCTACTGAAAAGCTGATATTATCCCAGTTCTGCTTCAGCCATTCCGCATCTTCTGGAGATAGATTACTATTATCTGGAGTCAAGGCTGCTTTTTGAGTATCATCCTCACGTTTCTTCTGATTGGACAGTAACTTGTTTACTATCTCTTTTTCCTCCTCCGTTTTAGGAAGATATTGAGATGATTGTTCAAATTTTCCTTCTTCTGTCAGTTCTAAAGCAACTCGACGTAACCCTTTTACAAAGTAGATATTGGGATGTTCAGCCCATTGTTTGACCTCTCCAGAATCAATTATAGCTTGTGTTTCTGGTTGAATAACGAATCCGTCATCTTTTTTAGGACTACTTGGTACATCCTCTGCTTCATACTTAGTTCCATTCTCGTACGATTCCGACATACTATCTTTTCTCCCTCTTTCTTGATTAATGATTGTTTGATATTTTTGACGTACTTCCTCCTTTGTCAGCTGGACATCTGACACAAAGGCTTTTACATCCTGTGTAGTTAGCTCCTGCGCTTTTGCAAGAGCTAGTTCCTTCTCAAAAAAGCCCTGGTAATGCCAAGACTTCTCATCTACTGTATAAACATGTGCTAACTCTTTAGGAGTGTTATTCCCTCCCTTCAGAAAGTCATTCCAATCTTCCTTCTCCTGGTTTCTCTGAAGGATAGGTGGAATCGCAATCTGTACTGGAATCCCCTTTTCCTGCAGACTAGTTATAAATTTATGGCCAGCCATATCATTATCTACAGCCAAGGTAATCATATCCTGATGCTGACCGTCTTTAAAATAGTTTGTTGTTCTGACTACTAATTCTAGAGCTTTCCCTGTATTCTGATTGATTTGATAGGATTTATCATTTATCTCTGCGTACAATTCCATGAACCGTCTACTAATAATCCCATCTTTTACTCCATCCATAGCTACTAAGCGAACATCCTGAAGCCTATCCTTATGAATCTCATAATAGCTCATTAGATCGATTGGAGCTTCCGCAAAGATCAAACGTTTTGGTGTTCCGATATCAATTGAAAATCCTAGTTGTCCGTCTGAATTTCTCATAATTTGTTTTAGGCGTCCACGTTCAGGATAGTGCTCCCGATTCTCTACTATTCCCTGAAGACTCGCTCCAGCTAAAAAGCCTGTGTTGTCCTTATACTTAAAGACAATCACAGGCTCAAAATAGTCTCCTTTTTTTCGAATTGCTTCCGCTATACTCCCTTGGCTAATAAAGAAGTTAATCGTATCATCTGAAAGGCCTCTCTGTGCCTTCAAATAGCGTCTAGAGGCGCTGAAATCCTGACGCTCATATCTTTCCAAGTGATAGCTAAAAGGTTCTTTTGTGGCCGTCTGAGCTTCTACATCGACTGCCTTAAATTCTCCAGTTTCTAAAAAATGCATCGCTTCCTTGTAAGAAACACCTCGTATGGTTTGAACTAACTGAATGACATCTCCAAATTCAGTTCTTGAGTTCCAATAAAATTCATTTTTCTTTGTATCTATTACAAACGAATCATGTTCTACCCAGTTATAGCTATGGCTCCCTGTACGCTTTAACTCCATACCTAGTTGTTCTGCAACAGAAATAATAGATAATCTTTTGGCTTCTTCTTTGCTTAACACCATTTGTTATCCCCCTAAAATGAAAATTCTGGATCTTCTTTTTCTGCTACTATATCTTGTGTCTGTTCTCTCTCAAGTTCTTCTGCCTCTACAAAGCGTTTTAAATCAGGAATATGAAGCTGAGCTTGTTTTAGCTTATCATGAACTAACAAGTTCTCATCTATATGATAGACCGCTTCCTGATGGCCATTAAATCCTTTATCTAAATCAATATCATCAAAGCGGATAACAGCCAACTCTGTCAAACTTCCCTTATACCAAGCTCCAATCTCACTTTCAAGATAGAATCGAACGGATTCTCTATCTTCCGTCTTTGTATCCCGTAAATAAGCTAGTTCCCAGCTTTCTCCTTGAGAATAACCAACGACCTCTTGAATGATTAACTCCTGATTATTAGTGTCTAAAATCTGGTTAATATCTCCTAAACGTGGTACTAGAATTTCCTGAGCTAATGAAACGGCTTCTGTACGATAGTTGAAAAACTCATATTGTTCCCTATCATCTACATAGTTCCTAACAAAGTCTGAATAATGAGGGAAATGTTCCTGAAAACTAGGTGAAATCATTCCATAGATATAGGCTTGTTTTACTGTTTCAAACTGGGCTATTTGATAATATGAGGGGTCAAGCTTGCCCTCTTGATTCAATAGTTCCTTGATATTTTCTGGAAGTTGAATCGGTTCTGAATCTGGCCAAGTTTTCTTAGAATAGTTGATTACTTCTTCGTAAAGAATGGTATCGATCTCTGGATTCTCCATTTCAAGCAAAGTATCTACAATTTGAGCTGATTCTGAAAGATTGGAACGATAATCAGTAATCAAGCCATCTTTACTAACCTCCCACTCCTCAACCTGAGCATTTTCTGGAGTTCGTAGTAACAATACCTCCTCAGCTTCCGGATCAACTCCAATGACCTGATCGCCATTGGGTAGCTGATCCATCTCCAATTCTTTAATCTTAGCATCTAATTGATTATTAACCTGAAGCAAGTCTTGTTTCAAGTGAAATAATTCTTCTGCATTGGCTTGTAATTCCTCAAAATACTCTCTGGAGATTTTCACTGGTTGAACCAATAAATCTTTGTCTCGTTGCTCTCGAGGGTAAGAAAACAAGTAGGGAGCGACTTCTTTGAAGTCCTGGTAGTTCATCCATTTTATAGATTCTGTAACAATCATATTTTGGACATCAACGACATCTGTATGAGGAGTAATCCAACCAGCTAAAGCCAACTCTTTTACTGCTTCAGATAGGGGGTATGAAGGGATATGTTCTAAAATCCCCTCAAAATAACCAATTCCTCGTGCAGTTTCTTCCTCAACTTCACGCTTCATTCGTTTAAATTGTTTTTGTGGTAATGTATTCATTCTATTTCATTTCCTTTCTTTCTACCATCTAGTTCTTAGTTTCTATATAGCCAAGTTCGTCTATAGAAAAACCAACAATCTTATAGAATCCTATGGCTCCAAAAGTTTCTAATAAATGAGTTTCCGCTACCCTTTTAGCTGTATTAAAATCACGAAAAAAACCTGCATGAGCTAAATTTTCATGCCAGGTTATTTTTTCGCCTTCCTGATGCAACCACACATACTGATCCCAATTTATAGCAATTAAAACGCAATAAGAGTCATAAAATTCCATTAGATTTCCTTTTTTTCCTAACTGACTTTAAGAGGAACTTCCTCAACTTCCTTAATCCCAATATGAATAACATTTTCTTCTCCAACCTGGTCTTTCCACTCATCAATATCACTCAGATAGCGCTTGTATCGATACCAATTATCATCATTTGGGCCATTGCTTAGGAGATTGGCTCTTGGATGCGTATCCAGGTTAAATTTTTGATCTCGAAAGACATTTTGTTTGGATAGGAAGAGTAGGGCTTCTGTTGTTCCAATCGTAGCCACCTCATGCGGTGTCAACAGTTCTCGACCAATTTTGGAGTTTTGCTTAGAGCTGCTGGCATTTCTTCCCCTGCTCTCGCTATAGTTCTGATCATTCAAAGTCTGCTTACCAGATCTCTCAGATAAAGCTCTCAAAGTATCTGGATCATTTGTTCCCAGATAAAGAATAGCCCCACAGTTATTGATAATCGTTTTCGTGTTCTCTTTACCGTATAATACTTCAATCTGACTTTGAGATTGAACCATCATTTTAATAGAGATTTCTCGAGACCGAATAACAGATATAATAGGGGGCAGATTAGGAATCTTGCCAATCTGTCCAAACTCATCCGCCTCTATCTGAACATGCAGTAAATCCTTTTTAGACTTTGTTGGATGCTCACCTAACAGGATTACATCTGCAGTCTTTATCAAGACATCAAAAATGGTACTAAAAAGAAGGGCTGACAAAAACTGATATGCTGGATCTACTTCTGGAATATGAATAAAAACTGCTGTTTTATCAATGTTCCATTTTTCAATCTCCAGCGTATCCTTTTCAATAATCTTTCTTAGTTGCTCATGATCAAATACTGAGAAAGTTGTCGCAAAAATGGCATAAACAGAAGCTCGTGTCTGACCATCAAAGTTTTTATTAAATAAATCCCACTGCCTGCAGGCATAATTCCCTGGTCTCCTTCTCTCCAGATCTTCAAACATCAATTCAACTGGACTCTCCGCTTCTGGATGATTCCTTCTCAATTCTCGAATCATATCTGTAACCTGTCCTAAATTAGGTAGATAGTGATCGAGCTGACCATCAAAATAAAGATAGCCAATTAGAGAACGCATGAGGAGTTTATTAGCCGCTGGCCAGAAAGGATCACTTTCATGACCATTTCTATTCAGAGATTCCGTGATTGCTTCAGCTACCCGGTCTATATCCATTTCATTATGAACATATCTAAAAACGTTGAAGCCATCTGAATTCAAGAAAGTAATCAGATCGAAAATCTTCATCTTATATCCTTTTTCTACCAGTGATTTTCCTGCTTCATGAATCAAAATCCCTTTGGTATCCGTTGTCACAAAGCTAGTGTTCCCTTGTAATAAATTCGGCTTTACAAAACTTCGTGTCTTCCAGTCACCCGTACCTCCATATACCAAGACATTTTTATTGATTTGATTTTCAAACCTCAAGCGGTTATTAAATAGTCCCATCTGACTGTTCTGGGTAAAAATCATATTCTTTTCAGGTTCTTCGTCTCGGAATCTCATCAACTCTTCTCTTGTCGCAAAACGAGCTGATCCATGTTCTTCTCCATAACGGTAAGTCCCTGTATCCGATACTCTCAAATACAGCAGAAAAGCAATCAAAAATCCGCCCATACCAATTAATAAAGAAGCTGGAGTAAATTGAAAATCGAACCAAGACTTATCGTTCAGATGATCGCTCATCCAGTTAAGCTTTCCAAATCCAAATACATCTGTTACTGAATCAGTATCTGGTGCCAACAGCCATAGTTTAAAGAACCAATGAAAGAGGTAGAATAGACCAATTCCTAACAACAAATACGGTCTAAGTCTCCGTTTCTTCTTTTCTGTAATCACTTCATTTTTCCTCCAATCTGTGGTTCGATATTTTCTGGAAGAACAAACTCCTTCGTATGAATGTTTACCTGGAGGGAAGAAATTTTCTCTTGTTCCACTGCTTTGAAATGTTGCAATTTCTCCTCAAAAGAAGTCGTTTTCCCATTTTTAAGATTTCGCTCATTGAATCCTTTAGGATCTCTTGTGATGCCTTCTAGGACATCCTTAAAGGCCTGTTCGACAACTCCTTTATCTTTTACATTGAAAGCAAGAGTTGTCTTACCATCAGGGTGTGTATAAAAAGAAAAGCCAATCCCGTATTGGCCAAGTTCTTTTCGAACTGCCTCGAGATTGACTTCATTATGTAGTAATTGCTGGACTTCTTTCGTATCTGCCGTTGCCATGAATTTATTCCAGTCTGTCTCACCAGTAAAGAGGACATTTTCCCCTCTGGCCTGATACATTTCAACTGCCTTAGAGCTCACCAGGAAGAGTCCTTTTAAGATGATTTCTCCTGTCACAAGAGTTGCCCGTCCTAATTGGGCTACCACTTGTTCTTGTTCCATTTTAGCTCACCTCTTCAATTTTAAAATAAAGATCCTTCAGTTGACTAGCTTGTTTCTCTTTGGCAAGAATCTGTTGTCGCAACTCATTGATTTTGTTTTGGCACTCATTAATTTCCTCGTTTGCTTCCTTAATAAACTCTTCGTTAGACTGAATTTTATGTTTAATAGATTGCTTATAAGTAACCGTCTGAGCCTCAAAGCTATCAATAACCTCTGAAGGTAAATTTACTGAAGTCACATGAGAAAGGGAGAAGGAAGGCTCAACATTACCCTTATCTTCTTTAACAGAAAGAGGTATTTTCTCTTCTTGCGTTGATTTTTCAACAATAGAAACTACTTCTTGTGTAGGCATATCTTGTGAAGCTTCTACTAGTCCTTCCTCTTTTTTATCCAACCTACTGAAGTCTTCTGTAGTCCATTCACTGGAAGAATGGGCATTTTTATCTTCCAAAGGTACTTCCTCTCCAACCTCATCTTGAGGCTTCTGAGAAACTAGCTCAGCAATTATTTGACGAGCCATATTCGCCTCTCTCTTTACCGTTAGTTCTTCTAGTTCAGGTTCTGGTTGAGATTGGGATTGGGATTCTCGTTCGGCTGGTAAGGAGGTATTTTCTTTATGTTTTGCTAAAAAATGAAGCAAACCTTTCTTTTTCTTCCCAACACTCGTACCAAAATTTTCCAGCAACTGATCAATGATGCCAACAAAAGGTATTTCAAGACTTTCTTCTTGTAGGATTTCACCTTCAGAATTGAGAGAATAAAGTCGATAGATTCCGTTTATTTTATTACTCTTCATTCGCTCATTGATGATTTCTAGCCTTGATAACAAGTCATCTCGGTGCTCAAATGTTTCCTCTTGATTAGTCAGTTGATTGATAATTTTATACATGGTTCACTCCTTGGTTACTTGATTGTGATGGAAGAATGAGTTCCTTCATTTCCTGATAGGATAAGCCACTTTCTTCTGATAGTGCAACAAAAAGCTGTGCTTCAAAATCTTTTTCTTGATTTATGTAATTCTTGATTTTTTTATCTGCTTCTTCTTTTTGTCGTTGCGCTTTTTTCTTATCTCTCCTCACTTTCTCAAGTTTACCTTCAAGTTGTTCTATTTTTTTATTCATTCAATTCTCCTTATTGATTACTACTAGTTGCGGTTGTTGGTTCAGAAGATGTAGGTGTTGCCGTTGATGTAGAGGAAACTGTAGTCGAGCTTGAACTGCTAGTATCTGTATAGGTTCCTATACTTTGTCCTCTCGCTTCAGTCAATACAATAGGCTCTATTTTATTGATCAATAGTTTCCCTGCTTTCTCTACATAGGTCAACCGAATTGTAGCCTTAGTGCTACCAGTAAGCCCCTTAGAAGCTCTATTATCTTTCTCTGTTAGGGTGGTACTAGTATATTGAACCTGAGCTAAAGCAATTTTATGTTGTTTATCAATGTATATAGATCCTGATTCAAAAGCTTGGTCAACCACATACCCCTTATAGGTCTGATTAACTGGTTTCTGTTCTTCTTGAATAGTTTCCTGATACATGGAATCCGTCATAAAAGGCTTATAGCGTGGCCGATTCTCTTCTAAATCCTTTTTGGTATAGTAAGCAATTAGGAAGTCCTCGACCTGCTGTTCAGTAAGAGAAAGTTGTTCCTGCTGTTTCTCTTCTTTATCTTGCTTCACCTCTTCCTGCCTTTGACTAGTCTGTCTCAAATTCTGTTGTACTTGAGCAATAGAATAACCCAGGACAATACATAAAACGGCAATAAATCCCATAAAGAGTCCCTTTACCATTTTGATTAACTTTTGATTATACATTCTTTTCCTTTCTTATTTAGGGGTAACAAAATAGATACCTGATTGTGGTTTCAAGGTACGCCAACTTGATACATATAAACCACCAAAGTTCATTTCTGAAACTAAGAAACTACCATCGCTATTAACGTACTCACAGAAAGCAACGTGACCATAAATTGGCGATGCCCCAGCTACACCATTCATGAATACAGCTGCAGAACCTGGTTTAGGAGTCGTTGAAATGTCATATCCTTGCGCTTGGCCACTATCAACCCACTGATTGGCATTGCCTAGATAGGGATGAATGCCAACTCCAATTTGAGCAAAGCGATTATAGACATACCAAGTACAATTCCCTAGTTCATAAGCGTTACCTGAATAGCCTTGTCCTTCTAAAAGTGCTTGATCGGTAGGTAGTCCATAAGGTAGCTTATCTTTATATTCTGCTGGAACTTGCTTGCTAGAAACACCTGTCGAACCTCCGCCTTTATTTTTTAAGAAATTCAACCATTGACGAGCTGCATTTTGTCGTTCTAAGAGCTTATTACCTGGTACTCCCAACCAAGCGTTCAAGAAGTCCTCCGTAAGAGCTTCTACGGATCCAGTAGATGTTACAATTCTTCTGAATGCTGCACGTCTAGTTGGATCATCTTCCTCCAGAAGAAATTTTGTTTGGACTTCCGCAGACCAAATATCTCCATTCACAGATTTTGCAAAATTCCACAACGCAAGAGCACGAGGGCCAGTAAATTGACCAATCCCAATTCCTATATAGTGCAAACCGTTGACTAGATAACCTCTTTCATTTAGAGGCAAGGTAGGGTACATAGCTTGAAAGGCTCCCCAATTACCAACTAGATTTTCTGCAGTTGGTTCTTTAGCAACTTTATCAAACTGATTATTGGTTAGAAAGTCTGTTTCATAGCGTTTAAAGGTGATGGAACTCTCAATATCAAATCCTCCCAAAACGGCTGCGATTCCTTCATCTGTTGCTTCTGGTATATTTTTTTTGATTGCATCCGCAAAAGCTCTTGCACGTCTTCCTTTATCTCCAGATGTTTCAATATTACTGACAACAGACGTTGCTTGGGTATATTCTACACGCTGGAAGTAAAAACCGACATTGACATAAGTCCAGCTCTTCTTGATATTCCCATCTTTATCTTTCTTATTTGCACGATCAGGTTCTAGCTTTTGATAATAAACAGTTTGATTTCCTTCAGGTGCTACCTTTCCAATAATATCTCCAGCTTTGACGTGATCACCTGTTTTATAGCGAATCGTATCTACGTTCTTATACAGAAACTTTGAATCCTGATCACTAATTTCTATGTCACTCCCCTTAACTTCAACTTTCCCATCTAAAACAGCTAACAGAGACTGACCTCCTGAAGCCTGCAAAACAGATCCATTAAAAACTTCCGTCTTCGTTTTATATCCAAAACGCTCAATAATCTGAAGCGGTGCTTGCGATTCAGGTTGGTCTTCTGTATAAAATGGATTATCTAGTTCTTGAAGCAACATATATTTTCCACTATCTCTAGCAATTTCTAAGAGTTGTTTATACTCCTCTAACTCGTCCTTATCAAGCTTATAGAGATTATTTTTGGTATAAAGCTCTTCCATCGTTTTAAGATTGTCTTTATCCCCATTCAAATTCTTCCATAAGGTGTCTAAGTAAAGTTTCCCACGATTCTGTTGTGAAAAATATTTATTCCCGTCTATACGAAGCTTATCTGAAATATCATCATACTTATAATTCAAGTACAAAAGCGGATCATCAATTTTTGTCCAATAATCTACCTTGTCATTCGATTTTTCACGATCCAATTTTGAAAGATACAACCAGGTATCATTCATATCAAATTCATCTTGACGGGTAATTCCTGAACTACCGATACCAAGTATAGCCAGAAACAAAAGCAAACCGAAAGCAATCAAATAAGCCTTTAGGCTAAATGGATTTTTGATAATAGCTTGAAGCGGTTTAGAACCTACACGGTAGAACTTCCTCGCTTTCTTAGCAACTTTCCCTGTTTTAGAAGTAGCTAAGTGTTTTTTATAGGCCTGAATACGACGAGAGAGTTTTCCTTCCCAAGAAAATTCTCTTGGAGTTCGATTGAAACCTCTTCCTTTAACCTTATTATAGGCTCTATTTCCAAGGCTATAGCTCGATTTAACCATTCCTTGGCCAAGTTTACCGCTATACTTCCCAATCGTTTTGATCCGTTTCCCTTGAATCTGAATATCCTGATACCGATATTTAGCTCGTGCTATATCTGACAGTGTATCATCCTGATGAGCAACAGAGCTAGCCTGTTGATTAGCAACTCGCTCTACAGATTGTTTTGCCGCACGAAGAAACTTCTTCTTGCGTGAACCACCATTAGCCTCTTGAGCGACTTTAAAAGTTCTTTTAGAAGTTTTTTTCTCCAGTTTCGCCTTATCTAATTCCTGCTTAAGGAATGTCTGCTTTTTATTGTTCCTATCTAATTCCTGCTTAAGGAAGACCTGCTTTTTATTGTTCCTATCTAATTTCTGCTTAAGGAAGACCTGCTTTTTATTGTTCCTATCTAATCCCTGCTTAAGGAAGTGAACTGCACCCCAAAAGTTAGACAGAAAAAATCTAACTTTTGGGGTGTTTTTAT
>ERZ773213.881-NODE-881-length-16804-cov-4.834199_pt1 | contig 16804 bp, 26 predicted proteins | sample MGYA00580996_ERZ773213 | MGnify/ENA primary metagenome ERZ773213 (study PRJEB29015, sample SAMEA2738152) | human oral metagenome | biome: human oral; feature: human-associated habitat; material: saliva | place: China | collected 2197 ...
CCCCAACATTCTTCACTTTCGCTGGATCAACTGTGATAAAATCCCCTGACCATTTAACTGGCTTTCCTGTTGTGGTCTTAAAGCTTGGATTGTCTGGATTGTTGACCATTACAAGCGATTCTGTGAGGTTTTCAAGTCTGATGACTTGTCCAGCAATCGTAAACGATGTTTCAGTAGTGCTCTGGCCAACAATTGTAATTTTAGGGAAGGCAAGAGCAGAACCTTGAACAGTCAAAGTCCCACTTCTTGTCAATCTCTGTGTATCAGTAGTTTTGAAATATTTGGTAGGGTGACAAGTGAATTTCACATCTACCGTCCATGCACCAAAATCATCTTTAATAATTTTGAAATCATCCACTTTATAGCACCAATATTTCACGCTTGGCTCTTGTTCATTCTCCAACCAAAATTTTTCACGATTTAACAGAGAAGAAAAACGGTATAACTCTTCATCTGTTGGGTTAATTAAGCTGATATGGTAGCTTTTTTCAATCACCCCACGATGTCTATTTGATTGAACAATTGCACCACTGATTCCATCATGTTCTAAAAGACTAGTTTTTGAGGAGGATACGATGACTTGTGGTCGTGTTTCAACCAGAATCTCACATTTAAATGATGATGTTTTCACTCCATCGATGGTTAACTCATTAATTTTTGTCATCCGAAACCTCCTCTCAAATTAGTTTTTCTTTGTAGTTCTTCAGCAATACGTGTTCCAACTGCGTCAGCTAGTCTATTCAAATCTGCTTCTTCTCTGATGGTTACACCTGAGAAGTTTACATTGATGCTATTCGATGTATTCATCGTATTAGCAATACTTTGTCCAATCGCACCAAGAGTTGACTTGTTGAGTGGAAGGATTGCTTCTGCACCAGCTTCTCCACCAACCATTGCTCTATTTCCATTCATTCCAAATAAAGTTGGTTTGGTCATAATACCACCCTTCGCATACCACTCAATAGCGATGCTTGGAACGCCCTGACTTAACCAGTCCAAAGGATTGGCTGAACCACTCACTGAAAAGTGAGGTAGTGGAATATGTGGCCAACTGATATTGAAATTGAATAGATTTTTAATAGCTTGGATAGCGCTAGATACTGCATTTTTAGCACCATCAATAGCATTTGAAATAGTTGATTTGATAGAGTTCCAAATATTGCTAGCAGTAGATAAGATTCCATTGAAAACATTAGAAATTGAACTTCCTAAATCTCTGAACAAGTTTGAACCCATAGATGTCAAACTAGTCCATAAATTTGAAAGAAAAGAAGTGAAGTTCTGCCACAATGCCTGTGCTCCTGTAACTAGATTTTGAAAGATTCCAGTTAACCCAGCCACAAAGACAGTCCATAATACTTTTCCTGTCTCAGTAATGTTCGTCCATAGATTTGAAAGCCATGTAACTAACGCTTCCCATGCTCTTATTGCAGTAGTCGATATCTGTGACCATAATTCTGAAATCCAGTTTGCAAATCCATCCCATAAATTTTGAAGCCATTCGGATATCTCTCCCCAATTCATAATTGCCTGTATGATCAGAGTTATGACGGCAATAGCTGCAACTATTGCGGCGATGACAATCCCGATTGGAGCTCCTATAGTCCCAATCGCAATAACAATTGGAGCGAGAGCTCCAAGTAAAGTCATAACGGCCGCTGTAACAAGTCCAAGAATAACGATTGTTTGTTGATCGCTTTCGTTCAAATTGGTAAACCACTCAACAGCCTTATCAAGTAAGTCAATAAGTGGTTCTAATGCTGGAATAAGTGTTTCTAGCAGTTTACCGCCTACCTCGGCAAGTCCTTCTTTCGCTTTATTGGAATATGTTGTTAGTTTATCAATCGGATCTACCGTCTCATCAAATGTTGTTGAGACAGTCCCTGATGAGGATTTGGCTGCTTCAGCTAAATCATTAAAACTAAAGGCTCCACGTTGAATAGCATCCACCATTTTAGGAGCAGCTCTATTTCCGAAAACTTCAGAAGCAATTCTTATTGCTTCTGTCTCACTAGTAGCGTTCTGAATCGCATTAACAGTCTCGTTCAATCCATCCGTCAAGGACTTCCCATCTTTGGCATAGTTTACTGCGGCTTTTGAAAGAGAAGATAAAGCAGCAGAAGAGTCAATCCCGCTTTTTTCAAATCTACCAATTAATGTTGCTCCCTCTTCAAAAGATAATCCCAGCATCTTAATCTGAGGAGCTCCATCTATAGCTTTTTGGAAAATTGAATCATAAGATTGACCTGTGTCCTGGCCTACTTTAGTAACTGAGTCCAATACTCTTGCTAAATCCTCATTGGATAGTCCATAGGCATCGATTGCCTTTTTGGCATTTATTGCAGAATTTGAAATGTCTTCTCCAGTTATTTTTGAATACTTCAATAAATATTCTGCTGCAACTTTCAAAGTATCACCAGTAAGCCCAAATTGTGTATTGAGCTCACCAACTGCATCAGCAGATTCTTGAAATGTAGTCGCTGGTAAAGATGTGGCAATTCCTTTTGCAATTCCCTGTAGTCCTAACAAGGCCTCCCCAGTCAGTCCAGTTTTTGTTGTAACAGTATCCATTGCTTCGTCAATCTCAGACCATGCATCTACTGTTTTTTTACCAGCATCAACCATTTTTTGACCTAGTTGTCCTGCCTTTTCAGCAACGTTCATCATTACGTCAGCTTTTAGGTATCCTGTAGCTTCCTTAATGCTTCCTGTTGCTGAACGGCTAGAATCCCCTAGATTATCCATTGCTTTATCTATCTTTAAAACTTCAACTTCTGCTTGCCCAATTTCATTTTGAAGTTGTCGCCATTCTTCTGTGCCGATTTTTTCCTTTCCTAATTCCGCTTGTTTCCGTTTCAGCTCCTGGACCTTGTCCTTAGCTAATGAAGATTGTTTACTTAATAACTTCATTTTTTGTTCGGACAACTCTACATTTTTAGGATCTAATTCTAGCTTCTGGTTGACGATGTCAAGTTCTTTTGCGACATTGTTGATTTCTTTATTGAGATTTAAAATAGACTTTGGATTTCCGATATCTTCTATTCTTTTCTTTGTTGATTCCATAGCTCTATCAACAACTTTCATTTGAGATTCTACTTTGGCAATCTCAATTTGTAGTTTGTTCCACTGTGCTGAACCAACTTCTGATTCTCCAAGGGCTTTTTGTTGTTTTTTGAGCTCAAGTATTTTGAGAGAACCAACACGGGCTTGTTCTTGTAAGTTTGTTAATTTTCTAGTTAATAGCTCGACGTTGTCTGGATCCATTTTCAATTGTTTATTGATATTTGTGAAATCCTTTTTCAAACTTGCAAGAGCATTGTTGATCCCTTTTACAGATTTTTCAAATTCAACTGTATTAGCTCCAAATTTTACATACAGCCCTTCAAATGTCTCTGCCATTGATTACCTCCTTTCATTTTTAGTCAGACATTACATTTAGTAATTCTGCGTTTGATAATGTTTTCTTCTCATTTTCATTGACACTCATTTGATGTAATGTCCCCATCAAATAATTAAAATGTTGACTTTCTGCCCAAAAAACATCCATCCGATTTTCAAAAACAACCTTATAAATTTTTTCAGAAGTTATGACTTCTGTTGAGGCTTTTTTCTATCTTGAGGTACTTTCGCTCGGCTACGATTAAATTCATAGAACAAGTCAGAGAAGAAGGTGATGTCTAGCAAATCGCCAAACCATGGAGCAAGCGAAGCTGTTTCTGCAGTCATGTCATTCTGGATTAATCGTCCGTTTTCGACTTCTCCGTATAGGCAAGGAATCACATCTGTCAAGAAATTCATAAAATCAGGGTCCATTAACAGCGGTAATAGTTGAATTTTCTCATCATCAGAAAGGTCTGATAGTTCAGTTTTGATTCCAGTTTTAGAAGCAAGTTGCGTATACACGCTAATTGCTTTTTGATTGTCGTCAAAAAAGTTTCTTCCAGTCCGTTGTTCATACATTTTGATAGCAGGCAGAGAATAAAGAAAGCGCACCGTTTTGGTACGCTCTACTTCTTCTCCGTAGCTATCAAAGGTAATAAATGATAGCTCTTTTTTAATCATATTAGCCTCCTGGCACGATTGCTGTTGTTCCTAAAGCTTCATTGATAAAATCAATCAATTTCGTTGGGGTACTTGAAGCGAACAATTTATCAAATTTAGCACGGACAACCCCTTTGTCTGTATCACGCCATACAATTTCGGAAACAGGTTTTTTATCTGAATCTAGAATGAAATTGTTAGGTGACGCAGTACATGGAATTTCGATTTCTTTTGGTGTAGCAGAGCTTTCATCTGTTGCAGTGCTGCCTTTTGGAGCCGATGCTTTCACATTGGTCCAGATGTGGAACTCTTCAACCTCAGAACCAAACTCATCTGTCACTGTTTCAGCATATCCCCAAATGAAATTCGCATTCACACCAGTATCGATGAGCGCTGGTGGAGTTGAATTTGTCAGCTTTTTACCCAAATGATCAATCATGAATTGTTTAGGAATTTGATAAGTCGTGATGGATCCCTCAGTTGATTTCTTACCTTGAAGACGAACGTGCTCCACATTGTCTGCGTAGTATGCATTTGATTCTTGCGAAGTTTCAAAAGATGTTTTTCGCAATCCTGTAAATGGGTATGGTTTTTTTAGGTCGAGTTCGCCAGATTCTGTTTTTGCAATCTTAGCAAAGAATCCCATGGCATTACCATGAGTAACCTCTCGTGTGTCATATTTATAAGTCATTGTGACTCCTTCCTTAATTTGGTCTGATTTTTATTGATTTCATATTATTGAGAAAGATTTCTTTATTTTTGAGATAAGCTGGTCTGATGTGTTCTTGAGGTGCTACAAATCCACCATTTTTTGTTGCGTGGCCATTTTCTAACAAGTGAGTAAGCGACTTCTCTTTCCCGTTGTTATATACTACAGTGATATCTTCAATGGTCTCGTGAGTCCATCCTTCTTCATATACTCCGTTTCTTCTAGGACTTCCGTCTATAATATCTCCAGCGGTGTTTTTTCCTGTTTTTTCTATGATTTCTAAAACTTGATTCTGTATATCGATTTTTAATGTTTTCACATTAACGCTACCACTTCCCACTTGTGAACACCTCGATTCTGTAGGTTGTAAGTAAGTAATCTGTATCAGGCTGTTTTAGATTCAACTGACTAGGTTCACACATAAAATTAGACAACATCAATTCCTCAATGCTGTCTAGTTTCTTCTTGTGATAGTGACTTATTTGAATAGTCACTTTTCTCATGTGTACTGTGTCATCAGCAGTAATACTACTACCCGGAGTTAAACGATAGTAAAGAATAACGTTGTCAGGAGAGGACTTTTCCTCACGTTCCATATAGAACACTTTTGATTTTAAAGTGTTTTTTTCTAGGATTTCTTGAATTTCTTGCCTGGTGAAGAACTTCTTAGCCATTATTTCAATTCTCCTAATTCAATTATCGTGTAGTGGCCATCATCAGATTCAGTTCCAACATTTACCTTGTATTCTTTCCCTTTGTACTTCACGTAGTCTAAGGAATCTGTCACATAGTTAGAACGTATCCGAAATCTTGCTGTCAAAACTTGACCATCTGCCAAAGCTTTATCAAGTCTACGTTGGTAGATCTTCTCTTTTTCAGCTTTGACTTTCTTTTCTACAACTTGTTTTTCAAAAACACCTTTTTCGACCTCTGTACGCTTATCGTAACAAAGGATGATTGATGTTCTAGATGATTTCATGATTTAACTCCATAAATGGCTTTTAATTGATAGAGAATATTTGTCAATTCTTCATCAATCCAGCTCATTGTTGTTGAGTTTCCTGTCATCAAAGATTTATCAAATCTCTGAACACATCTCAAATGTAACCAATCTAAAATTGTTTCTTTATCATCCTCTTCAATCTCATTCCATTCTGTCAATTCGCTATCTTCATCGATGCGAGTGATAGGAATGTTGTTTCTCGTTAGATATGAAATCCCACTATTTATGTATCTTAAAAGTTGAGTGTCGAAGATCTCTTCTTCGACATCAACTTCAACCATTTCTTTAATTTGGTTAAGGATTGTCATTTTAGACTCCCCTTTCTATTTAAAATCAACCTTTTGTGAATTTCACAGCTGATTTGTACTGACCAAGTCGGCCACCAAGAACGCTAGCAAGTTCGATATGACGGCGATTCATCGTTACATCATAATCTTCAAAGCGGTCAGCAGAGACATCATCGCCAATCATCTTATAAGCCTTGTCAGCAAATGCGATAATTGGGTTAGTCGCATCTTCCATCCAGTCATAGACATATACTTGGTAGCCAGCAATGATATTTCCTGTTTGTGAAATTGGTGCGAATGGTTGTGGATCAATGTAGCGTTTTTCACCATCCTTAACCATTTTAAGTTTACGAGCAATGGTTTTTGAAGTTACCAAAATTGGAGTTGTATTTGCAGCAAGTTTATCAATCCCTTTGACGAGGTTTTCTAAAACAGTACTGTCAAATTCCCCGTCAACATTGATTTCTTGTGTATCAAATAGCTGAGCAAGTGTTTCTTCTGCAATAGATTTAATTTCAGTGATTTTGTCATCATCTTCATTATTCTTACCATCGCCGATAACGACAGCACGTTCAACTGCTCGGATGAATCCTTGTGCTAATTCATTCATCACATAGTTGAAGTAAGCACCTGTTGTATCCTTCTTCAAGTCAGCATACTCAAAACTGTACTTGATGTAGACAGCTGCAGAGTTGATTGTATAGTCGATAAATGCAAAAGATTCATCTTTCTTTGTTTTGCCATTCTGATGACCTTTAGCTTTTGCTTGTTGCGTTTGAAGCGCAACACGTACTGCATAACGAGGATCTTTGGTTACATGGTTCAGGATACCGTCGTAATCATTAAATGCATTTTGAATAGCAATCAATACTGGTTCAGGTAAGATTTTGTTAACATCAGTCACACCTTTTTCAACCAGATTTGCTTCCCACGCTTTGCGTGCACTGTTTGAGCTTCCTTCGTTATCCATGAGGATTCGAGCAAAATCAAGTGCAGCTTCTTTTGTTTTTAAGTATTCCATTTGTGTCTTGCCTTTCTGTACTTCCTTGATAGATTTAGCAGCTTTACTAAGTTTGTGTTCTTTTTCTTCAATTTCAACATCTAACTTAGAAATGGTGTTCTTGATTTCCTCTGCTTTGGATGCCAATTCTTCTGCATCAGATTTCAACTGTGCAAGTTCTTCTTCTCCAATAGTTGCTGACTTCAATTTCTCTTCGATTGAAGCTTTTTTAAATTTGACTGCAGATAACTCATCTGCTTGTTTTTGTCGTTCTTCCATCAATTCGACTAGTGTTTTCATTTTTTTCTCCTTTTTTAAATTGTTGCAAGTTTACTCATGATGTCTTGCTTCATGTTCGCCTGAGCGATTCGCTTGTCAACCACAGACATATCAAATCCCTTAATATTATCAACGGTTGCTTGAGGATTGGCTGGCACGGTCACGACAGATATTTCAAAGATTTCCACTTCTTTAAAGATCCATCCACCGTAGGGTTGCTTAGCGTCAACTGGCTCATAATCACTAACAAAAAATCCAATACTCAGGCTATCCAATGCACCCATCTTCATGAGGTCATAGGTTTTCTTAGCTTCTGGATCACTTAGATTAAATGTTGACCGTGTTCGCAGACCTTTTTCATCTACCGACAGCTCATGCTTACCGATGACACGATTGCGGTCGTGATTTAAGCACATAGGGACGACGGCCTTGGTTTTCAGGGTATTGTCAAAACACCCCTTGGCCATCACATCGCCATCTCTGTCGGTATTGCCATAGGTGGAGGCATAAGCCTCAAAGTGAAAGTCAGCTGACTCTTCCTCAACTGACTTGACGACAAAGGTTTTTAACTTTTCCATATCCTACCTCCTTTCTTAAAATTTCTGCCAACCGCCCACCCTATTTTTAATTACTTTCGCTCGGCTCAATACGGACTGCATTTAGATTGGTTTCGAATACTTCTCCACCTTCATATCCTGGAAGCCCTAGATAGGTTTCACGGAATTCATTTGAATTCATCAAACCTGCGTATTTAGATTTGAATCCACCTTCTACTAGATCCTTGAATGAAATCATGTCAGCCATATCAAAGAAGACTAAGAGCTTGTTTCCTTGTGTCCTTGCCGTCTTCGTGAAATATTTTCTATTAATTTCTTCAGAGAATACACGTTGATATAATTTCATGACGCTAGAATAGTAAGCTCTATATTGTTCTTCTGTGTAGTCACAAGTAAACAATTTTTCATTAATTCCATGAGCATGATAAAGTTGAGATTTCAGAAACTCCATTTCTTCTTTAGAAGCGGTTGAATAATCTTTGTTTAATTCCATAAACTCTTCACCTTGCTCGAGATAGGCAATGCCACCATTTGCAGCAAGTTCCATCATGCTATCAACTCGATTCTTAGCTTGCTTCTTCAAATGTTCATCTGCTGCTTTAGTTGGTAATTTTAAGAATCCTCTCAACTTTGAATTCCCTCTGCCTAACTTCTCAGTTAACGCATCAAGGTTGATATCAATTAATTCTGTGATTTGGTTTAATTGACTTGTCACGTTTAATTTAGGATTCTCAAAAACCCATACATCACTAAGAGGCAACTCAATCTCTACATCATCAATCATGATTTCAACTCTCTCTGCAGTCCATGATATTGTTTTCTTTGCAAGCCAAATTTCAATCAGTCGACCATTTTCCCAACGTGGAACAACGACTGCAACACCATCTTTCAGCATAGCTCTTGTTACATTTGCCCAAAATACAACTGGTACTTCAAGGGGATTTGGAGAGAAAGATAAAACATTTGCAAGATCACTATTTTCAAACCACTCCATCTTATCAACTCCTGTCGGATTTCGAGTGATTCTCACATGCTTGAATCGAACTTGTGCAGTATCTGTTGAAATCTTATTGTAGATATTATCTAAGTAAATCGAATTTCTTCTCCAATAATTCAAATTTCTTTGTAAATAGGTTCTTGTGGATTTTCTATTGCTTGGTCTGAAAATCCTAGCAAAAACCTCTCTTAGATTATTTATATATTTGTTCATTCTTCACCTCAATCAAAGTAATAACTCAAGTCTTCCTTGAAATTTTCGTAGCAAATAAAAGCATCTAACTGACTAGCAAATACGTCGATCTTTTCTTTTGCCTTTTCTTTATTTGGAAATACATTGTTATTCGCATCTATCTTGACACGAACATTTGCGTGGTTCCAAGTTGCCACAGGGTCGTCAAATATGATTTTCCCCATCTTAGCTTTTTCTTTATACACTTTTAAAGGATTGGATAAGCTCTTGACCGTTTGTGGAATGTCGTGACATATATCTCCGTAGTAGTCATTAATTAAGCGGATAAGCTCTTTTGCATTCCAGCGGTCATATCCAACTGCAACTGGTAAGATTCTATTCTCACTCATGAACTGCCTTAACTCTTCAAAGATATAAGATTGGTCATTGTAATCCAACTCATGAACATGAAGCTGTCCACTAAGCTCCCACTCAGCGTATTTGTCCCTCAGTTCTTTCGGAAGTCCTTCAATCGTATGACGTGGCATGAATTTCTTGTTCAAATACTGACGCTCTTCGCCACGCACGACCATAAATGAGACCGAACAAATATCATTGACATCCGACAAGTCAACACCAAGTACACAGCGAGCACTCCGTTCCTCATTTCCAACAAACAAATTCTCATCAAACTTATCTGACCAACCCTTACACTCTTCATTACTGAAGTAAGCAAGATAGTTATTAACAGGGAGATTAAATGTTTTAGCCATCAGCTCAGCCTGTTGTGCTGGATCATTCTTGCTCATTTCGATATCCTTGGCAATCGTCTCCTTCTCAGTCGTTATACCAAGTAAAGGCATAGCTTTCTGCCACATATCTGGATTGTGAATTTCAGAAACATCATCCAGCTGATAAATCCAAGGCATGACCGAATCATTGACAATCTTTTCATCAAGAATATCTACCCAGATGTTGTAATACTTATCAAACAGCTTGTCTCGTTTCGTCCCATTCGTGGTGATGTACCATGTTATCCAATTTTTTCGCTTACGACTCGAACCATCATTTACAACCTTGATGAAGTCATCATCATAAGTGTGCACTTCATCAAAAATATTGTAGTGTGCATTAGTACCATCAAGGCTTTCATAGTCGGAAGTCTTGATTGACATGAGACTGTTAGTTGTCTCGTACAAGATACCTTGTTTAGTTGACCTTAGTATGTCAGCCTCACGCATATAGTGTAGCAAGCTCTCTTCGTTCGACAACATAGCTCTAGAAGCATTAAACAGATATCCAGCTTGTTCACGACTGTAAGCTAGAAGTTGAATATCAGCACCCCACTCACCATCAATAATCTGACCAACCTCACCAATGGCAGAACCAAGGGTAGTTTTTCCTGTGCCACGAGGTACAATAATAGGCACCTCATGAATGAGACGCCTTTCTTCAAAATCTTTATATTCTTCAAGTGTATCAGGATCTGTTTTTGTAATTTCAACTGTATGGTAAAAACCCCACGTTGTTTCTAGCCAAACCTTCTGAGGTAAAGCCAAACGTAACTTTCCAGCAAGGCCTTTAGTGTTGCTGCACTCTTCCTCAATGAACTCAATCCGTTTGTCAGCTTCTTCTTGTTTGAAGATGTATTGCTCCTTGTACCTCTCTACTCGTTTAATCGACTTCATCGTAAGTTCACAAACACGAATCTTCCCTGAGTAGACCAGCTGAGCATATTTATCAAAATATTTCATCTCAACCATATCGAGCCAACTTCTCCTGAATCATTTCTTTGAGGCTATCACCCTGTGGACTTTGCTTTTCAATCGTTGACATAATCTGCATGTTTAGCTTTTGATACTTTTCCATTCCATCAAGTAAATACTTATCAGGTAGCTCACCGTCATTGATGACTTTATTGATTTCCAATTGGAAGTTTTCAATCACTTTTTGATTATGATTGTATTGAATTTTTAAATTTTTCAAACCTACTGAATCATTGTCATTGATTTCAAGCATTTTTTCTTTTGGAATCAACTTGAAAGTCTTACGAGATAGTTCAACACGTTCTTCTCTTGTATACTTTTGCCGTTGATTTGCCAGCTTTTCTAACTCTTTGAACTGACTTTTTGTGATATTCGACCGAGTTTCTTCAAATATGCCTAGCTTTTTTCGATACCTGGTGAGGGTAGCACGACTTATTCCTAGCTTTTCTAAAACTTCATTGATTTTCAAAATCATGCTCCTTTCTTGTATCAATTTTCGTCATTTTTGGGGGAGAGATATATAAGAGGATTGACACCGTTATTATTTTGGGTGTGTGAAAATTTTAAATAGGGGGGATCTGATAAAAATAAAAAAATTCAAAAAATAAAAAATCAAAATAAATTAATATTCCGATTTTCTAAATTTAAATTTATTTTGCTTTGAAATGTTTTTGTATTATGACACTCGAGACAAAGTAATTGCAGATTATCTTCGTTGAGAGTAATAGACTCATCTTGATAATTAGTTTCATCTATCTCTATGATATGGTCGACAATGCTCTTGCCATGAATTAAACGTCCACACATATCGCAGCGCATACGCTTTGTTTTTCTGATTCTATTTCTCAGAGTTCTCCAAGGTTTCGAGTTGTAGAATTTAATCTGCCAAGTTCTAAACCAGTCAGAGTGTTTAGGATTTTTAAAATAAGCCATCGCCTATGCAGTACCTTCAACTTCTGGATTTTTTTCATGATACAAATATATCAGATTCATTTTGTCAATTCTATATCTTTTTTTGACAAGATTTATTTTTGAGTTTTGAATTTATGTAAAATATCCCTGTTGAATTAGTTATATCTTATATTTTATCCAATTTTGTTCACACTCTAAAACTAGCACAGACAATGCTTCAGGCCCTCTTCAAAATATAAACTAGAAAATTCCTCATTATGGATAGTTGAAAAAATCAAAAAAATATTAGAGGCTAAAATTACTCATCTTAGTATCAAGTTCATCTTGCCTCACACAAATATAAATTAGTGTGACTGCTGGACTTGAATGATTGAATAATGACATCAAGTCTGCAACGTTCTTGTACTTCTTGTAGTAATGATAGCCAAATGTTTTTCGCATCGTGTGAGTTCCAACATTATCGATTCCTAAGTCTTCAGCAGCTCTTTTAAGAAACCAGTATACCGTCTTATAGCTGAGCGCCTTATTCTTTCCAACACGACTCTGAAATAGATACTCATGTGGTTCTTTATCTTTGACAAATTCCCTCAATTCATTCTTAAGCGGTCTTGTCATTTTGATGCTCTTGTATTTCCCTGTCTTTTGCTCCCTAACTTTAATGTGCCAACCTTGAACATCTTTAACCTTTAGTTTGAGAATATCCCCAACACGGAAACCTGTATTGATTCCCAAAAGAAATAACATGTAATACTTTTCATTCCAAGATGATAGATAGTCCTTCATGGATTGGATATCATCCTTATCTCTTAACGGTTCAACAATATTCATAGTTCTTTGCTCCTTTCACAAAAAAATAAAGCACTAAGTTTCTCTCAGTGCTTTGGATAGTATCAATCTATCATATTCTTTTTGTCAATTCTATACTTTTTTTTGACAAGTTACATGAATAAAAATTTTGCAAGTGTATCAAGAATGATTTCACGTCTTCTGTAAATCTGCTTACTGTGCCTGTATAGATACCCAGTGTCACCATTCTCCATAATATGCCAAACTTGAATCCAATCGTATCTAGTGTGTTCTCCCCATCTCAAATGAAAGATTTTTTTATCATCAGGTTCAAGTGCGTCAAGTAGCTTTGAAATTGCTGTTTGAAAGTTTTCTAGTCTTAAAACCATTGGATCGCTTGCGTATGCAATTGCTAGATTCTCAGACCTGTTAACGAATGTTCCGCTACTACTTGCTCCAGTATCATCAATACCAGGAACAGTAAGATGCTTAACTTCGTACAAACGTTCTAGCTCATGCCTGCGTTGGCCAATAAGTTTGTCAATCTTTAAATATTTATCATCGAGTTCAAACTCGAGATAATCCCTTCGTGCTTTTGTTAAGTTCTTTTTGACCACAGCTACCTCCTTTTATACGATTTTACCATCAAAGACTAAAGTGATCGTACCTGTACCATCTTGATGCTTAGATACTAAAGCTTGACAATCTGATCCGAGCTCGATTCCTTCAATCGTGATGCTGCGTTTTATGTTGTTAACGTTGACGATTGCGCCATTCGATGTCTTAATTCTCATGTTCCATCTCCTCAATCAACCAATCAAGATTCTTGCGTGCTTTCTTAAGGTCTTCAAGACCGTTCTTCTTCTGGAATCGGAGTAAATACTTAATAGCATTTCCCCAGTACCATGCAGCCTTGCCTGACAAGTTGCCAATAAAGTTATCAATTACTTCAATACTTTCAAGACCTTTTGAGCCTTGATAGTGATTCGGTTTGTTTACGTTGTCAAATTCTCCAATAATAAAATGCTTGTCTAATTCCTCTGGAATATCAATACTGGTAGAGGATGCTATACGTCTATTAAATTCTTTTATTTTGTCATTCATCTGGCAAATCCTCCCACTTCACGAATGAACCATCAATCCAGCGACCTTTACGGTCTTTGATTTCCTGGTATGCTAGTTCAAAACATTCTTCGAAGTTATAACCAAGAGCGTTACTGATTGATTTTAACCAATAAATTGAACGAGATAAATCGACTATATATATATCTCTATTTGTAAATCCATTTGATATCTGAATATTACTGATGGTCCTGTTCAAAAAGACCAGACATTCTATGACATAGTATTCATCGCTAAAAACTTCATTAAAAATCTTATGCACATCAGCTTTAACCAGAGAGGCAAGACCGACAATCACGACTGCACAATCTCCGATGCTATCTTTGGTCAGCTTCTCATTCTTCTTGAGATAGCCAGCACATAGCTCTCCAAATTCTTCACTGAGCTTGAGTGATTGCTTATCTAATCGTCCACCGTTTTCTAAATCACGGTCAATAAACCATTTTTTTACATTTTCTAGTGTGTTCATAATAATTCCTCATCTACTTGTTATACAAGGTTACATTACTTGAGTGAGTGTAATATACCTCTCCATTTTCAAAAGTAACTCGAATGCTGTCTTGTTGGTCATATTTCGCCCATTGCGCAACCTTACCTTCAACAATTTGTCCGTCAACTAACTTTACTTTTGCATATTTGAAAGTAAAGGTTGTTCCTAAAATGTCTTTATTTCCACATCCTACAAGACTAATAAAAGACAAGCTGATTAAAGCTGTAATTAATAATTTTTTCATCAAATTTCTACCTCATTCCCAATTTCTGTATTGTTGTATTTTTCTTCACTCACCACAAACACATTCCCATTTACCGTGATAGTGAATAGACTTCCGATTTTTCGTTTTTCTGTAACCTTGCCAGTGATAGCGTATTTACTATCAGCGTGATAGACTAGCAAGGGTTTCTGTGCTTCACGTTGCATGAATAAAAGGCAAGTAGTGAGCAAAGCGTATCCAATTAAGAAGCGTTTCAATCTTCTACCTCCTTAGCCTTGATTTCTCCAGTAAGGCGATTTTCCAAAATGCGTTCCGTAAAATAGATACCGTCTTCATACGTAAAATAATCAACAGTATTTTCAGTCCATTGACTTCGTGTGTATGGGTATCTGTTTGGTCGTTTCATCCCTTATCCTCCAAAAGCTCAGGATTTTCGTAGATATTACCGATGATTTCTTCATGCTCAGTCCACGCATAGCCTTCTCTTATACCTTTTAGGTATATGGCAGGCATTCCGCCTATGTATGTACCACCATATTCTTTTTCTAAGTAAACTTCATGAGGACATCCTCTTGTGCATTTTATAATATCTCCGACGAAGACCTCTTTCCCATTTTTGTCTTTGAGTCCTGTTGATTGCATGAGTTCGATTTCGTCGGGATAAGCTGTAATATAATCATTCATAACTGAGTCATTCAATTCAAGTTCCTCAAGTCCACCAGCAAAGAAAAACATAGTTTTTACTAACATCATTCTACTAAGTTCATTATGCCACGCTCTAAATTTTGGTATCATTTTTCCGCCTCCTCGATCTCAATCCCCTCACAATCAAACACCCAGCTAAAACCGGCTTTTTCTAGCTCAGCTTTTGTAAAACTTCCTTTATATGCTAGAGAATAAACTATTTTACCTTTACCATCTTTTGCAAAGCAGTGTTTTGTCGCTTTTATCTTCACAAAATACCGCTTCTCTTTCTCGACCTCGTAGCCGAATTGGTGCATGTTGGCTAGGGTTTGAAATGGTTTATTGCTAGCATAATTCATCCATTCATAAAATTCAGACTTTTGTTGTTTGCCCCAGTGCAAAATGTATTCCCAAATATCATATTCTAAATTATCTTTATGCTTTTCATACCAATCCGCCACAAACTGCGGAACTTTGACTTTTTCAGGTTCGTCTAGTTGTTCGATTAATTTAATTGTAGTTTTGGTCGGAATACCTTCAACTACAGTACCGAATATGTTCAAACCATAAATCCCAATTTCTTTAACCTTTTTAATCAATTCCTGTTTATTCATCTTCCAACTCCTTCAATTGTTCTTTATACCTTTTCAGTTTCTTCCTCCAAAAATCTCTTTTAGCAGCTCTCATGTGTACTGTTGATTTCTGACTTGGTTTCTTTAACTCTTCAATCTTTTCTTCAGCGACTTTGATTGAATGCTTTAAACCCTTGATGATATCCTGGTTAATCGTGTTCATCCTTCACACCTCCCTAAAACGGCAAATCATCATCTGAGATATCCAAAGGATTTGTGGCTCCGAAACTTGCTGGCATCTGCTCTTCGATATTTGATTGGTTTGCAGAATTGTCTCGTTTTTCGAGTAGTTGGAAAGTCTCAGCAACTACTTCTGTCACATAGATACGTTGTCCTTTCTGATTTTCATAGCTTCGAGTTTGGATGCGACCTGTGATGCCTACAAGATTTCCTTTTTTGCACCATTCAGAAAGCAATTCAGCTGGTTTTCTCCAAATCATGCAATTGATGAAGTCGGCCTCACGTTCTCCATTTGCTCCTTTGAAGTTCCGATTAACCGCCATATTGAAAGTTGCTACTGCGACATTTGAAGTTGTATATCTCAACTCCGGATCTCGTGTTAGTCGTCCTACAAGGGTTACATTATTGATCATTATTTCAAATCCTCCTCTTTGACAAACACCCCGTCAATCATCTTACCTTTGCGGTCTTTAATGACTTCATAAGCTTCTTCTAAGCAATTTTCAGCTGTAGTACCATTACAAAATGAAACCGTACTAACCACACTGTCAAGAAACATCAAGTCTGCTTTGATTAAAGGAATCTGTGTCTCGTTATGACAGATATGGGCGTATAGCTTCTGAGCGATATTACCAAGACTGGAAACCATCAGCAGCAATTCGAGTTCCTGTTGATTAGCCGAAATCTGAGCACCGTTCTTGATCTGTTGTTCAAGTCCAATCATTACTACCTGGATATCAACAAGTGCATCATAAATCAGTTCAGATTTATCCTTTGCGATACCTTCAAACAGTTCTCCTGATTCTTCCATCAACTTCAAGAATTGTTTGACAGGATTTGCTTCATGTAGATTTCTGTCAACAAACCATTGTTGAACTTTTTCTTCTAAATTCATTTTTGTATTCATCTTATTTTTCCTCCGTTTTCTTCGTAATTAAATTGAGTTCAATCATCTTTGCAAAACT
>ERZ773213.887-NODE-887-length-16758-cov-29.229480_pt1 | contig 16758 bp, 22 predicted proteins | sample MGYA00580996_ERZ773213 | MGnify/ENA primary metagenome ERZ773213 (study PRJEB29015, sample SAMEA2738152) | human oral metagenome | biome: human oral; feature: human-associated habitat; material: saliva | place: China | collected 2197 ...
ATAGTGAAAATTTCTATGATTTGAAGGTTGGAGAAAATTTCATCGGTTCTATTACTAAAATCTCATTAGAGAATTTTGGTAGAGCAGCGAATCATTATTACTTATGTGTTAATAATGAATTTACAAAATTTAAGATTATCAATGCGAGAGAATTATTGAGTAAGGTTCAAGAGTCAGACTACAGACATTCTAAAACAACTGGAGAACCTTTTATTGGTGAATTAGATTTTGAAAATATTTTAGCGAGATAATTTAAAAATCTCGCTTTTTTGTGTACAAATCATAAAAAAGGTATATAATTTAATCATGGTTAGATATACTGCAGACTTAACATTCATAGATATTTATGGAAATATACTTAGTAAGTTTCGTTATGAAACAACTAAAGCTGTTTCTGTCAAGAAAGCATTATCTAATTATTGCTTTAGATGCAAGAAAAGATTAGGCTTAACTAGAACATCTAGAGTGATTTCTAATGGTGTTATCTATGCAGACACAGTAAAATATATAGTATCTAACAACAACATCACCAGAGTGCACAGAAATGAATTAGAGAGTGCTCTAATCTCATTCAATAGTAATACTATAGAAGTAGATGGAAAAGAGTACATCTACAGTGAAGAAGATGGTGTGTATTGGTTGAATGGCGTACAATATTCAGACTACATTATTAAATAAAGGAAGGTAAAAATTATGCATTTAACAGGAAAAGCAAGTAAGAACGGAACATTTATCGTAAAAGTTATCAACATTACAATGAGCAATGCAGAGCAAACAACTTATAAAGAGTATCGTATCAACCATGAATGGTCTTCACCTGTAACAATTAAACCACTATATGATTACAGTAAAACAGAAGATGGAAAGATTTTCGGTTGTGGTCCAGTTGACCTAAACGAAGATTTGTTTGGTTTCGTAATCTCAAGTACAAATGTAGACTACAAAGACAAACATAAGTTAATGGAATACTACAACGAGGCAAAAGAATTTGTTGATGAGTTAAATAAATTAATTGGGGAGAATGCATAAAACTTCTCTCTTTTTTGTTTACATTTATCATAAATCATGATATAATAACTCTATAAAATAAGAGGTGTAAATATGAAGAATAAACATTTTAAGAAGTGGGTAAGTGATTTAGTAAAAACATTTATTACAGTAACATTTGTTTTAGGTATCTTATATGGAATAAGTGAATCTTTAGAATCTGGTGTACTCATGTTCTCGATTTTATTAATGGTTGTTTCTTTCTTACTTCGTAATATTTATGTGAAGTCTTCATTATTTCACTACTAAGAGGATTGTTGTATAATAAGAATGGAAAGAAATTATCAGTACGAGAAGTTTATTCGAGAACTTCGTAAAGAACAGATAAGAGATACACATAATCTCATTAAAGCTTTTACCGAGCAGTTTAGAAAGATTAACGAAGAAAAGGGGTGCTTTCAAAATCAAAATCATTGACTACAACATAAATTTAAGGTGTGTCGATAATATTTTGTAGCATAACAATAAAGAAGGAAAGGAGTGATTGTATGACAACAATTAAAAAAGGTATAAGAGTAAGACTCTATCCGACAGAAGAACAAGAAGTTCTAATCAATAAGACAATTGGTTGCTGTCGTTTTGTACATAATCAAACACTTGCCGATTGTAAACAATCATACGAACACACTCAACATTTTCCTTCTAAAAATGAACGTATTAAAAATTTGGTTTCAATTAAGGAAGTACATGAGTTTTTAAAAGAGGTAGATTCAGGTGCACTCCAACAAAGTATTAGAGATTTTAATAGCTCACTAGATAACTTCTTTAGAAATAGAGGTCATTTTGGATTTCCTAAATTTAAATTTAAACACAATCTAAAACAATCTTATAGAATTCCTTGTGACAAAAGACTTGTATATGTTTTAGACAACAAACATCTTAAACTTCCGAAGTTAGGAAAAGTCAAGACCAAGCGTTTTGAGATGCCAGAGGTGTATAAGATTTTTAATATCACAGTCGAAAGAACAGCTACAGGAAAATACTATGCTTCTATCTTAATTGAAACAGAAACACAGCCACTTCCTAAAACTGATAAACAGGTTGGTTTTGATTTAGGTTTAATCGACCTACTGATTGGTAGTAATGGGACTAGGGTTGAAAGACCTAAGTTCGCTTATGCTTTTAAAGACAAACTCGCTAAGGAACAGCGTAAACTCTCGAAGATGAGAACCAAGTTAGAGAGAGTGAATGCAAACCTTGATGAGTGTAAAAATTATCAAAAACAAAAGCATAAGGTCGCTAAACTTCATGAACATATCTCCAACTGTGCTAAAGACTTCAACCATAAGTTGAGTAGAAAATTGGTGGAAGAGTATGACCTATTAGCGTTTGAAAGTTTAAATATTGAAGGAATGAAGAAAAATCATTACTTAGCGTATTCAATTTCAGACGTTAGATGGTCGCAACTTCTAACCTTCATTAAGTACAAATGTTTATGGTATGGTAAAGAATTTAGACAAGTAGACAGATTTTACGCAAGTTCAAAAACCTGCTCAGAATGTGGAGCATATCATAAAGATATTGTAAATTCACTTTCCGTTAGAGAGTGGATATGTCCTGATTGCAGTACACATCATGACAGAGATGTAAACGCAGCGAGAAACATATTAAATCAAGCCTTGAGTGTGGGCATTTAAAATACACTTCGGAAAGACGTAACCGTGGTAAATTAGTTTGGAGATGGTATTTTTATGAAAAAAGAGAGTAACCTAAGCGTTCCCAAGAAAATTGTTTGTCCAAAACGAACAAGCGTCATATTGAATTACATTAACAAAAATGAAGAATATAACAATTTGTTAATTTATATTAGTAAAGTTCTTCCGAATTTAAAGGAAGATAACATTGAGTTAAAAATTAATAACGTTGGAACAGTGAACATGACTTATATTGAAAAGTATAATTGTTCCATGTTTTCATTAATCATTAAAGATAGAATTGTTTTTACAAGTGTAATAAAGAAGGATAGAATTGAGAATAGTATTTCAGAGGAACTTTTTCAATTAGACGAAAGAGACTTGATGAAGTTTAATTTCTCATTCTTATTTTCAGATTTTTGCCTAGATTTCATAAAGAGACTTTTAAAGTCAAAGGAGATATACAATGGAAAACATTATTAAAACACTAAAAATCGTTAGACGCGGTAACAGTCAGTTGTCAGATGAAAAGATTTCTGACGCTTTTAACAAGGGTGTTATTTTCACAAGTACTTTTGTTAATGAGGAAGATTACAATAGCGCACTAAAAATCTTTGGTTTTGACATGAATGCAACAAATCAAACTTTCTATCCAACATTAGAAAGTGTTTTAAATAAGTCTGAGTTTGAATTAAGTTTCTGGCAGATGATTTATTATATGAATCAATTCGCAGACCCAGACACAAAGTATGTTTATTCAGATGAAGATAGAACTGTTGTCAGCAATATCGTTAGTAAGAATTATGTAGTTATCGATGTATTAGGAAGTTTAGACTTCAATAAGACATTAGAGAGCTATATTGCTAACACTAAGCAGTTATCTTTTGATATTAATGAATACTTTAAGTGGGTTGACGCATTCAATTTAGATATTGATGTTTTCGCTATGAAGTCTAGAACATTAAAGTTCGCATTTATGAAGAGATATAATATTGCACCAAGAACAATTCAGGAATTATTAGGAATGATAACTCCAGAGAATTGTGGTGTAATGACACGTCGTAAGATGTTTAATATTCTTACTCATGTACGAGATGATGAAACAATTTCTTTATTAATAAAGAATGTTTTATTGATGAGTAATAAGGCTCTTGAGAGAGAGTCTCAGACATATCGTAAAGAATTATTAGCAATTCGTAAGATTGCGAAGAGCGTTGATAATAAAGAAGCTGTAACATTGTTAAATAAGGTTACAAAAGATGGAAAGAAGAGTCACGTTGCGAAGAAGAAGTCATTCCTTGAAGAAGCAACCAGCTTACATTTTAGTAATGATGAATTCTCAAAACAATTATCTACATTAAGTAACTTACAGTTATTTAGATTGTTTAGTGGTATCAAGTCAAGATTAAATAATGTTAACACTTTCCTTATTAAGACTGCGAAGTTGGCATCTAAGGATAGAAATAAGTTATCTAATCGAGATATTGAAAGATTAAATCGTTATTTAGGATTAGTTAAGGCTGAATTAAAGAATCGATTTAATGAAGTTAAGAAGATTAAGTTAGATAAGAACATTAATCTTGCTTTACCTACATCTTATCGTCAGTTCATTGGTAATGTTCCTTACTTTACTGAAGTGAATAATCTATCTGGAGATATGTCAGTTGGCATTATTTGGTTAGATGAAGGAGACTATGACTTACACTGTAATGGTATTCATAATGACACTAAGATGTTGTTGAAATATGGTTTCTGTGATAATAAGAATAGTGCTGGTATCACATTTAGTGGTGACGTAACTCACGTTGGTCCTCATGGAGCAGCTGAGTACATGTCAGTATCTAATGAGGCACCTTTCGATAAGATTAATTTTACAGCGAATTTATTTGCTAATCGTTGTGGTGACGTTATGCACGCTCAAGTATTCATTAAAAATGGATTATCATTTGATTTAAATACTGATACACCAGAGATTGTAATTCCTGTTGAAGATTTCAGAGAACATTACGGTATGTTAGATAAGAGTGAGCACAAGTTCATCTTAGTTAATTTACCAAGTGGACAGATTGATACATCAACACGTACTAAAGTTGTAGATGCATCTAACTTCATTGAAGGTCGTAACAATTCAGTATTACACATGAATGAGTTCGTAGAGCTTGTTGGATGGGAAGTCGTTGATAATGATTATGAAGCTGCAACTAATGATGAAGGTGAAGTGATTGAAGAAGTTTTAGACTTCAGATTAGCTTCAGTGAGTCAGAAGTTGTTTCAAGAAGTGTTCGGTGCTTAAAAATAACAAAAGGTGTCTCTTAAATAAGAGGCATCTTTTTTCGATATAAACAATAGAAAGAGAGGTCAACTGTATATGTATAATAATTTTACTAACGAATTTATCACATTTATGTCAGTGGCATACACATCAATCTTTTTAGGTTTTTTGCTTTTTGATTATATAATGTCGTACATTTTCCTATATAGAGCAATGAAGAAAGTATGTCCTGAAAAGGCCATCATGGCAAGAATTCCTATTGTGAGATTTTTCGCAGAACCATTCTTGATTGGAAACAAGATGCAGTTAGGAAAGTATCATATTTCTAATATTGTAGGTTATGAACTTGGATTAATTTTCCTATTAATCATTTCTCCTATTTTTGGTTTCTTAGCATTGATTGTTATTATCTTTGTAGTTGTAATGTCAATGATTTTAGAGATAGGAACTAAGTATTTTGTAATTAAAAAGTTATTACCAGATAGAGACGATTTCTTATATACTGCATGCTATATTGGAATTCCTTATTTTAAGTATGTAGTATGGTACTTATTAGGAAAAGAAGAAGAGTCTACAGAAGAACAAGAAGTAAATGAAGTTGTATAATAAGTTTAGAAAGCGAGTGATATAATGAGAGATAAACAAGCATTATTGCAACAACAAGAAGAATTACAAGCTCAATTGAAGAGACTTCAAGAGAGTATGAAATTGGCAGATTCCTTAAATGAAGCAGAATCTATTTTCAATAGTTCAGATATTCATGACATTTCTATGTCATTGACTATTAGTACAGAAAATAATGGAAAAGCAACAATTAAAGATATACCAGATGATTTAGTTCAAGAGATTAAAGAATTAATTCTTCTATACAATTCTAAGTAGAGAAAAAATAAAAACACCTCTTATTATTAGGGGTGTTTTTTATTTTATTCCATTTCAACAATAACTTTTCTCGCTTCGAGGTACTTATAGTGTTTATCACCTACTATAATATTACAGAGTGATTTAGGTCCAATAAATGGAATACCTACAGCTTCACCAACATCTGTTGCATATAATGTTGAATAGGAAGGTGCACTAACTACTCTTGTAAATCTCTTTTCTTCTGGTGTTGCATTAGAAGAAGGTGCATCATATTTCTTCAAAGCCATTTCGAATGCAAATTCTCCATCGGCAGCATCTTTAGGTGAAATTGTCTGAGCAACATAGAAGTGAACTAATTCATGTTTAATTGTATCGATTAAAACATCTTTTCTACCAAGGAGCCCACAGTTTACTAAAAATTGTTTATTTACAGTTAATACCTTTTGATGAGGTTTAGAGAAGTTATCTGTAGAAATAGTAGCAAAGGAGAAAGATGCAAGATTACTATTATTTATACTTTTTTCTATATTTAAGTCAAAATAGCTATCTGTCTTATCTTTTATTTTTAGAACATTGACAATATAATCTGCAATATCTGTTCTAAGACTATTGATAACATTATCAAATTTGTTGCTCTGAATCATTTCTATGTATTTATCATAATCAATATGTTTTATCACAGAAACACCTTACCTTTCTGATATATTCATTATAACATATAGATAGGATAAAGTAAATAAAAAGGAGACATAAAAATATGCAACATTTAGTAGATGGAGTATGGAGAAAATGTACAGCGAAGCCTGGAAATTGTCCATATATGAAAGAAGGAGCACCTCATTTACATACACAAGAAGAATGTAATAGATTTAATGATAATGTTATATTAAAATACAATAGAATTAAAAATAAATTAGATTATACAATTAATCCAGAAATTCAAGAAGGTTTAATTCATATTATTACTTCAATGAATGATGAAGACGATGAAATAGATGTAACAGAAATGCTAACAGAATTATCACAATACAATGTAACTGACATTGAAAACATGACAAACGATGAGATTAGAAACGCTTATTGGTTAGCATATCAATCAGACATCTATCAAGACTCTTCAGAAGTAATTATGTATAGAGGTCAGAGAGACAATGGAAGAAACCCGAGTTTTCTTGGTCCTAAAGATGAGAATGACACTACAACATATTATGCAGATTACTTTAATGAGGTTGCTGACAATTGGATAGCAGAAGGAAAAGCAGCAGGAAAGTCAAAAGAAGAAATTTACAACTGGAATAAGGAACAAGAGATGAACGAGGTTGCTAAATATATAGAAGCAACAAAATCATTACCTTACTTATTTAGTTTAAATAAGAGTGATTTCTTTAGAGATAGAGATATGGAAGAGTTTGATTTCCAAGCTCAGCGTCAGAGACTTGAAAAGTTATTTAATGATGTAACTTACTCCAAGCAGGAGCTACAAGAATACAAAGAAGCTTTTTCACTAATCGAAAAGGATTACGAGGAGAAGAGAAAAGAATACGAAGATAGATTACGAATTGCTGAAGAGGAAGAAAGAGAATATCTCGAGTGGGAAAGACAGCAAGAATAATCACATTAGAAAGGTAGGTATTTCATGAGTGAGAGAGATGAGTTATTAAATTATCAAGAAACAGAAAATAAAGAAACAACTCAAGAGCAGAATACCTCAGAAGAGTTAGAAACTACAAAGGAACAAGATACCACTGAAGAACAGACTGAGGAACAGGAATCTCAAATTCAAGAGAACGTTGACAGACAAAGACAGTCTAAGGTAAACGAAAAAGTTCAAGGTATAGTTGATGGTATTAATAATGCAGTTAAAAGAATTCAGATGATAGGGCACATGATATTAAGCATCATCACAGGAATAGTATTGTTTCTTATATCCCCTGTCGGATTAATTATTGAAGCTTTATTAATAACGGTTTTAGTTGTATCATCTGGAACTCAAGTATATGGTCCTAATAATATGATAAATGACAAAGTATCAACGGAAGCGCCAGACGTCGATTTTATCAGTGGTTCAGAAAGAGAACATGCAATAGGTTTATATTTTGCTAATAATGGAGTAAATCCTAGTGCATCAGCATATCTCGCTAAATCATTTAAAGACAATCACTATATAAACACAACATTGGATAGTAATTGTAACACAGAATGTCTTATTAAAATGATTCAGAACAATGAGATTAGTAATCTATCAATAGGCGGTTATCAAGCAACAGACACGGAACAATGGAAAGATGCAAGTAATGTTGTTATGAAGGCCTATAAAGCTAACAAACAATGGTACAATAGTTCTATTCAATTAAAAGCAATGATGGATGTTGTGAATGCTTTAGGTCACACTGAAGGTTCTAAACTATTTACTTTAGACAGTGAAGATATATCTGGTGCTAAAACGGCTGTACGTTCTGAAGAAGATTATGACTTAACAGAGTTAGTAAAATATATTAATGATAATCGTTCAGTTGGAAAAATGTTAGGTTCAGGCTTAGGTAAATCAAGAGTAAACGGTGGTAAAGCATCTGATACGAGTGGTTTTGGCGATGCAAGTTATAATGACGGCACTGTTAAAGTGGATGGTACGGGAACATATAATCCAGCAGACGGAGCAATCTGGACTGATACTAGATTTGAGCCTCATGTTGCTAGACGTCAGATAGGTTTACCTGATAGTATTGCACCTTATGCAATCGACCCAACGAAAGTTGGATTACTGTGGTCAGATGAGGCAAGCTGGTACTTGAGATGTTATGATTACGCGAATTGTACAGACGGCGCCGCTAACCTGGCATACCGCATGTGGTCAAAAGATGGACAGCCTGCAGAGAATGTTATGGGTAACGGTGGGCAAGTAACATCGTTCTGGCAACAAAAGGGAGTGCCTAAGGTTTCTACTCCATCAGTCGGTGAGGTGTTTAGTGTGGAGTATGGTCCAGGTCTTGCTGGTCATACTGGAATCGTTAGTCACGTTTTTGAAGATGGGACAATGTTGATTTGGGAGCAAAATGTTGCTGGTTGGTCTGGTGCAGAGAATAACTCACCTAGAACATGGAACTGGAGAATTATTCCAGCGAGTGAATGGCAAAGTGGTCGTTGGAGTTTTACTTCGTTTCATAGTTCTGGCTGGACGCTTAAGATAGGATATGTGAAATAATGGAAGAATGTAAAATCTGTAGAAAAGAATGTAATAATTTTATGCAGTTGTCTCTGCATATTAAATCTAAACACTCATTAACACCAAAACAATATTATGATGAATGTTTGAGAGTTGATGATGAAGGAATATGTCCCGTATGTGGAAAAGAGACAAGTTTTAGAAGTATTAGAGATGGATATAGAAAATATTGTAGGCCATGTACATTTGTAGATAATGATGTAAAATCTAAAATTCATAAATCAACTGTTGATAGATATGGTGGTATGGGATATTCGTCTGAAGAAATTTTTAAAAAGGCCGAATCAACGTGTTTAGAAAAATTTGGTGTTAGAAATTATTCTTTAACAGATGAATATCACGACAATGTTAAATCTACGTCATTGGAAAAATATGGCGAAGAATACTATTCTCAAACAACCGAATATAAAGAACGAATGAGGAAAACATGGATAGATAAATACGGAGGCGTCGGTTATGCGTCACCTGAAATGCAAGACAAAATGAAATCACTATGTTTAGAAAAATATGGTGTAGAGAATTATGCACAATCAGAAGAATATCATGATAAATATCAAGATGTTTTAGCAAAAAGATTAGAAACAATGAGAAAAAATCATACTTTTAATAAATCTAAAATTGAAACGAAACTAGAAATAGAACTAAGAAAAGTCTTTCCAGATTTAAAAACTCAATATAAGTCTAAAGAATATCCATTCAATTGTGATTATTATGTTCCTTCTCTAGATTTATACATCGAATATAATGGAACATGGACTCATGGTGGCCACTTCTTCGACAAAAATGATTCAAAAGATTTAGAAAAACTAAATCAATTGACAGAAAAATCTAAAAATTCTAAGTTCTATAAAAATGCTATAGAAACATGGACAGTTAGAGACATTTTAAAATTAAACACTGCTCTTGAAAACAATCTTAATTATGTTGCATGGTTTAACGAAGAGCAAGCTTATGATTGGATAGAAAGGATAAAGCATGAAAAAGAGAAAACTAAGAAAACCTGTTAAGATAATAATAAGCATTATTATAGTAATTCCTGTATTAATAGTTTCATTGTTTATTGTTAATAATTTTAAGAGTACTCATATATCATCTGGAAATATGAATGTAGAAGAATCATTTAAAGATTTTATAAATACGTCAACAGATTTTAATATGGCTCAGAAAGTTAACACCTTTCAAGCAAGGGCAGATAACTACATCAATAAACAAAAAGAAATTATTGAGATATTGAATAGTAAGACTTATAAAGTTAACAGATACACCAATGTAGATAAGATACCTAATGGGATATACCCATTCCCATATTTTTATTCAACATGGTTTACAAAAGATATACATATTAATGAGATAACAAAAGAATACATAAACTTCGATATAACACTTGAAGAGATTGGATGGCAGACTTCGGCATCACCTGAACGAGGGGATATAGAAATTTCTGATGAGTTTATGTATCGAACAGAAGCGGAAGACAAGACAATATTAAATGTTAAATTGTTTTATCGTATTAAGAATGGTCAAGTTGTTTTTGAAATAGATAAAGACTTTGATAATAAGTTAGGTCAGTATTGCGCTACATGGTCTCATTCTAACGTTGCAGAAGTTGAACTGGAGAAGTACAAATAAGATGAGCGAAAAGATAAAATATTTTATTATTGTTATTCTTGTTATATTAATGGGAATGGGCGGTATCTATATATCTGACAAATTTTTTAATTATTCTAATAAACAGTTAGATAGTGCAGATGAAATAGGACAAGACTTTTTAATAAAAAGTTGTAATTTAAGAGGTAACTATCAAGGAACAATTGACGATTTTAAAAATAAAGATAATATTCATGTATTAGTGAGAATAACAGCGAATGATTTAGTATCTAAGTATTTAGATTACACATACAATTCAGATAGGTATTTAAATGGAAGTTATAAACCTTTTAATGATAATGTATTACATCTATCTAATATTGAGAAAATAAAACTATCTAGGTCTACTATCTTACCTAATGGGGATGTGAATTTATATTACAGTGTAGATATAAAAGATTCTAAATACAGTGAAGATTATATTGAAGGAATTATTGAAGAGAGTAATATTCTTACTTTTAGCGATATATACATTAAAGTTAACAAAGAAGGAAAAATAGTAGAGACTAATATTGGAAGTACTCTAAAGAAATATAGCTGTTTAGGAGGATGACATGGGAATTTTTGATAAGCTTTTTGGAACAAATAAGAATAATGAAATATCTCCTAAACCTATTCAAGAGATTAAAAAAGAAGATGTTTCTAATTCTAGAGAAGAAAAATTACAGGCGATTAATAGAGTAGGTAAAAAATTTCATATAACTCCAGAAGGTGTTAAGGCATGTACAGCATCTATTCGTGAATGTAAATATGGAAAACACTTTGATAATATAACAGATGCATCTATTTATTATGACAAATGGCAAGAGACAAGGATGAAATACCCTGTTTTACAAGATGAAAAAATTCTTGAACCAGATAATGATTTAATATGTAATATTGATGATTTCAAAGATAAGAGTTGGATAAGTAATTATGATAGATGTACTCCAGATAGTTTTGCTGTAGTTATTAATAGTAACATGGATAGATTTATACGAGACAAGATGGAAGATATTTTAATTAGTGCGTTTGAACAGACTAATAATTGGAGAAGAAGAGAAACATCTACATTTAGTTATTTTAGAGAAGGTTTAGTAAAAGAGAAAGATAAAGATGCTTTATTCTTATCCAATGAAGAGATGTTGGCGAACATGCAGAATTATTATAAAATGACAGCAGTAATGTCAGTATCTCCAAGTGCAGAGCAGATGAATCTTCAGGGAGACATAATGGAGATATTTAAATATATAGAAAGTAGGAATCCTTCGACATTGGACATGGTTCAGATGTTAAATTATACAGTTGAGGATTATCAATTAGACGACACAACAAGAGTAAGAGTGTTTAGACATAAGAAAAGAGAGGACGTGAAGTAATGGGGCAATATCATAGATGTAAAGATGGAAGTATAGGTGAGTGTCATGCTCAGCCAGGAAAATGTCCATTAATGCCTATAGAAGCACATTTTAACAGCGCTGAGAAATGTCAAGAATTTAGTGATAGAGTTAATTTTTTAGAACAAAGCCATTTTTATGATGATTTTGTACTTGCAGATTTTGGAGATAACATGTCCTTAGAAAATTGGTCTAATGCTTTTGTTAGTTCTGAGCAGATAGGTTATTTAAAAACAGCAGATTTAATTGTTTTAAAAGATGTTAACGAAAAGAAGAGCACCGATATATCTAAGAGAATTCAAAGAGGTGTTAATATCTCATTTAATACTCAGTTAAAATTAGATGAAATGACTGTTGTAGATGAGTTAGTAAATAAAGAATTAAAAGTTAGAGCCAAATTAGCCAAAGAAAAAGGTTGCGCTGTTATTGGGCGCAATGGTGATGGTACATATATTTTAGAGAACGATGAAAAATAAACGTTCTCTTTTTTGTTGTATAATTATTTTAACAAGGAGATTCAAAATATGTGTGTTAAGTCAATGACAATTGCATTAGATTACGATACAGAAGACACTTACCAAGAAATTTTAGAGAAGTTTAAAAACTATATTGTAACTAGTGATTATGATAATAATGTCTCAAGAGGAGATGAGATAACTATTAATATAATTCCTGGAGCAGGTATTCATGAATTATTAGAAATTATTTATGATATTCTAGACAATTATGATTATTTATATCCTAGAGTATTGTTCAAGGAGGAATTAGATGCCAGAAATTTGTAACAATAAAAAGATTAAGGAACAATTTTCTTTAAAAGATAAAAATTTTAAAATTAATGCGGTAATTCATTCTGGTCAGTGGTACACTTTTGACAAATGGTTGAAATTGTCTCAAGTAGATAAAGAAGATTTGGTAAAATATTTAGAAGAGACTACTGTACCAATTATTCATAAACAAAATTCATATCGAGTTGATTCTGAAGAGGTTTTTAGATGGTATCATGAGAATAATTTAAATATTGAAGAAGCTATAGTACCTAATGATTTTAGCCCAAGAGTTTGGGGAGGAAAAACAGAGGTTGATGTTTTACTTGAGACACCTCAACATATTTCTAATATTTTATTAGTATATTGTGATGACGTTAATGTGTTATACAAGATTAAAAACATTTTAAGAGGCTATGCTTGGTGTGTATATAGAGAAAACAAGAAGCAGTTAAAAATTTACACTACATCATTTAAGTATATAGAACAGATTCTAACATCACAATTAACAGGTAGAGAATTTAATTCTCTCGTTATTAGATATACTGTACAAAGAAAGTGGAGAAGTTTATCTGATTTCGATGAAGACTTTTTAGGTGGTTTCCTAATGTTCTATAGTAATTTTAGTAAACAGTGTCTGAAACCTCACATGGAAACAATTAAGACATACATTAATTCTCATGAAGATATTGAAAGTCAAATTCGAGAATGGATTATGATTGCTCTTAATAAATTTGATGAAAAAGAGACAGTTCCATTTAGTGCTTATTTAAATCGTTATCTTCAGTTTAGACCATATGAATTAGGTAATGAATTATTAGGTGACGATTTAGCAAATTTCCAGAAAGAGCATAGTAGAGCAGTAAAGGAACTAGCATCAGAGCTTAATGTTGATATTAAATCAGTTGATGAGAATCTTGTAAGAGAGAGAATGAGATATTCAGATAAGAATGAGTATTTCTCTTTACTTGAAAGAACAATCGAATTTAACTCTCTCAAAGTCGCAAGAGATATTAACTGGGAAGAGAAGAATAACGAAAAACAAGGTAGTTCTATTTTCGAGAGAAAAGAGAAAAACGAGCATGATAGAAGAAGACAAACAGAAATAAGTAAAGCTATTATTAAGGCAACTATTGAAACACGAAAATATGAAGATTTGGAAACATTGTTGAGTAATAACTTTAGTGCATTAAAATACTTAAACGTATCAAATGAATACAAGATGTCATTATTAAAACAACTTCAATCTAAGTAGGTGAAATATCCTACTTTTTCTCTGTTTTAGGAAAAGGCGAGAACGTAAAACAGCGGCCTACTGTACCACTAAAACAGCCTTAAAAAGGTCAAAAATGAAGAAGCTGTATAATCTATCACTTTCAGCCAAAATCACGGTTTAAACGATTCTGGTGTACAATCTACAAAAACTGATATATTATATAGTTGAGGTAAAAAGAATATGGAAAAACATTTATATAGAACTTATTTTGATTTATCAGACAATGTTCCTGACGAACATTGGATGGAGGCCAGAAAATATTTAGATGAAGACAATATGGCTAACTATTTACCTGATGAATTATCAGAAAAGATTATTTTGATTCAGTATGATTTGATTACTAACAACAAAGGCTTCATTAACATTATTTCTAATGCATTGTTAACGCAAGAAGAGTTAATTGAACTAAAGAATGAGTTAGATGGACAGAATTCAGATGGCTTAGGAGAAGGTTTTGAGCAACAAGAGTTCGCTGAGTTACACAATAGCGAAGATGAAGATGATTATACTTGCATTTATATTGAAGATAATGTAGACGTTCCATCTCTAATTAAAGTGTAATGAAGAAGAAAATAGGAATTATACTGGTTGTATTTATTAATTTTGTTTTAATCAGTGTATTATTAATTCAAGAAGCTTTTTTAAGTATCTATAGTGTAGAGAATTTAGAAATTTTGTCTAGAGATTTAGATACAGTTCAAAATTTTATTCCTACTCAAGACATTTCTCAGATAACTGTTGTGTTGTTAAAAAATAGAGAGTTAATAACAATATCTTGTCTATCTATTATGGGAGTAACAATACTTATCACATTAATTTTAATAATTTCATCAAAAAATAAAGAATAGCTATTTACAATCTGCAATGTTTATGATAAAATTATCTTAAATAACGATTGGAGCAGATTAAAATAATGGATAAATTAATGTTATGTGATGCTAGTACCAGCAGAAGAAGATATAGCGGGTATTATTTTAACATGGTAGTACCTAAGTCAGAAGAGAGACTTCTTGGTAAAGAGAGACTGAATCATGATTTACATCATGGAGAGATTATTTACAAGTATCGAAATGGAGATGAATCTATTTCAGAGGAAACTTATAACAACTCAGTAGAATCATTAATTGCAGACAATATTGAACTTGCTTATAAGTGGGCTATGGATTTTGTAACAAAAAAGAAAGATTTTTCCAAATTATATACATTAGAGATGGCATGCAGTGATGCATTATATGCGTTAACAAAGTTCATCAAAGATGAATATGATTATACGAAAGGTTATGTAGTTTCAACCGGTGCAAAAATGAACATTATTAGAGAATTGCAAAATTCCTATAATGTAGCAGTTTTTGGAAATACATCTCAGAGAATTCTTGGATATATCAATGACGTTAGAAATTATATTAATAAGAATCCAGATTATGATGTTGCAACGATGGCTGAAGATTTGAGAATGAGAGTTGATACAGTATACAGTGTATTAAATCTTATGAAAGGAGTACTTGAGTTAGATGGTATTCTAACATTTGATACAGAGTATGAATCTACATATCATGATATAATTAGTAAGGAATCTCTTGATGATTACAAACATGAAGATTTAGATAAAAAGAGATTAAATGAGATGTTATCAACACTTTCTGAAAAAGAGAGAGTAGTTGTATTACATAAAAGTAAGATTGATAAATCACTATCTGCATCAGAAATTTTTAATAAGTATGATATAGATAGAGATGAGTACAACAACATTTACGAACAAAGTTTAAATAAACTAAGAGCAGAAGCTCAACAATTATGATATATACATCATAGGAAAGGTAAAAAATTAAGAAATGAAGAATAAACACATTTTAGCAAAAGGTGTCATTGCAACAGCATCATTAGTTACAGTTGGTGCGCAGGTTACGTCAGTAATGGCAGCTGAAGAGTTAACACCTGAACAAGTTGGTCAGATGTCTCAACCTGAAGTTGACAATCGAACACCACAAGAAGAACAGAATTTACAAAATGTTAATAGTCAGTTAGCAAATGTAAATAGTCAAATTACACAGTACACAAATGAACGTGCTGAATTAGACAAGCAGATTGAAGCTAAGAAAGCTGAGATTGAAGCAGATAAAGCTAGTCTTGCCAAGACAGAAGCAGAATTAACGGAAGCTTCAGAAGCAGCAGCAAGTGCTCAGACAGAAGCTCAAGCATCTGTAGACAAGTTAACTTCTGAAAAAGAAAAGTTAGAATCAGATAAGAAGGCATTAGAAGATAAGATTGAATCTTTGAAGAAGGAGCAAACTGAATTAACACCTAAGGTTGCTGATATTGCTCCATTAGAAGCTGATTTAATCGCTAAGACTTCTGAATTAAATGACAAAAAAGCTGAATTAGCAACACGTCAAACAGCATTAGATACTGTTACAAAGCAACTTGCTGATTTACAAGAACAAAAGTCAGAATTAACAAAAGAATTAGAAACAAAGAAGTCAGAATTAAAAACATTAGAAGATAGTAAGGCTGAAGCAGAAGCAACAGGAACAGCAAAGACTGAAGAGAAGAATACACTTGATGGTCAAATTGCTACAGTTACTCAGGACATTATAAACAAGCAGGCAGAAATTGATGCTTTAGGTGTAAATGAAGCAACTCTTACAGCTCAGA
>ERZ773213.902-NODE-902-length-16616-cov-2.759374_pt1 | contig 16616 bp, 11 predicted proteins | sample MGYA00580996_ERZ773213 | MGnify/ENA primary metagenome ERZ773213 (study PRJEB29015, sample SAMEA2738152) | human oral metagenome | biome: human oral; feature: human-associated habitat; material: saliva | place: China | collected 2197 ...
GAGTGGAATTTCACCCATTTCGCCAAGGGCATCGCCAATTTTAGCGAAGTCATCGTTGGAGATATTACCAGTACGGATGCGCCAAGAGTCAACATTAGAGGTGGTGGAAATAATACGATCGACAATTTCATTCTTTGCCATCTCCATAGAAAAGAAAAGTACACCACATTTATTAATGCCGGCGACATTGTAGGCCAGGTTTTGGGCAAAAGTGGTTTTACCCATGGCCGGACGCGCGCCGATGATGATGAGGTCGCCTTTTTGGAGGCCAGCGGTTTTGTTATCGAGATCGCGGAAGCCGGTTTTAAGTCCACGAAGCGCGCCTTTATTTTTGCTGAGCATTTCCATGCGGTCGTAAGCATCGACAAGGAGGTCGGAAAGTGCGGTGTAATCAGTTTTGGTGTTACTATCAGAAACCGCAAAAAGTTCTTTTTCAGCTTGTCCCAGCATGGCGCCCACTTCATTGGCAGAATCGTAGGCCTTGGTAGCAATTTCGGTACCGGCCTTGATGAGGCGGCGACGAATCGAGGCTTGTTCTACGAGATTGGCATAGGAAAGCGCATTGGCAGCGGTTGGTACAACCATGGTGAGATTAGAGATATAGGTCGCACCGCCGACTTCCTTGAGAAGCTTCATGGATTTGAGCTCGGAAGTCAAAGTGACAAGGTCGATTGGTTGACTACGTTCATAGAGATTCATCATGGCGCGATAAATATGTCCATGAATTTGGTGATAAAAATCAATTGGTTTAAGTTTTTCAAGAATGTCTGGAAAGGTCGTACTGTCGAGTAGAATGGATCCAAGGAGAGATTTTTCAGCCTCGATATCCTGTGGTGGAATTTTGCCACCAAAAAGACTAGGGTCGTTTTGAGAAATGGTCGATTTTTGCGCCCTTGGTTGAGCTGGTTCCGCCATATTACCTCCTAGAATGGACTATCTTCAAGTTCTTGTATGTTACCCATTATATCAGAAATCGCACTGAGTGAAACGTCGTCGGTTTTTGGTGTGGCTTCCAATTTTCCGGCACTAAATTGATTAAAATCGACGGCGGTACTCGGAATTTTGTGCTCGTCAGGATTCATGATGATAATATTAAGGCCATTAATGGCGGTTTTTAAGACCTCGAGGTTATTCTTGCTGTTTAAAATATTAAACCAAACTTTGGCGCTTGGATAAATTTCTAATTGATTAGACTTGTAAGCAAAATAGGATTTATTGAGTGGGACGAAGAGGGTTTCCGCGATATTTTTAATATTTTCGAGAAAGCCTTTGGCGCTAAAATCACCAGAACCAGAAACTACGGCCTCTGGAATCGTTATGGCTTCGACCTGAACTTGTTGATTTTGAATCTCTGCACGTTCTTGGATTTTTTCAGTAAGTTTGGACTTGGAAATCTTTACTAAGCGTTCGCGGATTTCGGGATTAATCGAAGGCTTGGCAGATTCTTCTGAGGCCACTGGAGCCGCTGGCGCTGCCGGGGCTACTGGAGTTGTTTGAGTTACTGGGGGTATCGGTTCGACGGTAGGAGACTCCGCGGCTATGGAGGTTTCTGTGGTCGCTTGTGCGCTTACCGCCTCTGGTGTTTGGATAGTTATTGGGGGATTGGTGGCCTGAATTTGTGGAGCTGAAGGGGCAGAGATGGTAATCGGTGCAGCTTTAAAATGATCTAAAATTAGGGCGACAATGAGCTTGGCACTGGCAAACTCACCATTGACGGTATAAAGCTTTTCGATGAGGTGAAGATTTTTGGCGGTGGGATTTTGCACGATGGCTTTAATAAGGCTAGTCGCGATTCCCTCAGCCTTATTGCCTTGATTAATGAGTTCTTCGACGAGACTGCGAATTTGTTCGATATTTTCTTGTTCGTAGCTTGCTAGCAATTCTTCAATTAGGACCTGCTTAGGTACCCCCAGGGCGGAAGAAACTTCTTCGGTGGTAATCAGAGTGGATTTGTCAGGATGAAGATTACTTAACTGATCGAGAATCGATAAAGAATCACGGAAGGAGCCGCCACCTTGCTCGATAAGTAGTGAAAGAGCGTCTTTTTCGATATTAATTCCCTCTTTTTGACAAATGTTTTCGAGGAATGGCTGCATGACGGATTTGTCCGCCAGTTTAAAATGAAAAATTTGCACACGCGAAAGAATGGTGGCGGGAATTTTTTCTGGGTTTGTAGTGGCAAAAATAAAAACGATGTGCTCTGGTGGTTCCTCGAGAATTTTTAGGAGTGCGTTAAAAGCATTCTTCGAAAGCATATGAATTTCGTCGATAATATAGACCTTGTATTTGCCGGTGGTTGGGGCGAGCATGGCCTTGTCACGTAACTCACGGATATTTTCGACCATGGTAAATACGGCAGCATCAATTTCGATGATGTCGACATAATTATCTTCGAGTTGATAATCGAAATGATTAATTTCGTGAGCAAAAATACGGGCTACCGAAGTTTTGCCGCAGCCCCTGGCGCCGACAAAAAGGTAGCCGTGAGAAATTTTTTGATTGGTGAGTTGAGTTTGTAGCTGACGAATAGTATCGTCTTGACCGACAACATCTGCGAGCTTAAGTGGACGGTATTTACGATAGAGGGCTTTCGTCATATTTAGAGCGACGCCTCGACGGCAGCCCAATTGGCGTCATCGTTGTTCGCTGGAATGACTACTGAAACCTGAGAACCTTCTTTGAGGCGGAAATAGGTTACCGATGCATAAAGAATTTCGTATTCGCGACCATTAACTTCGACAAAATATTTGTCATCATGGCGAATCAAAGTACCGATTACGGTCTTGCGTTCGACTGGCCCGATTTGCTTGTAGAGGAATTTACCTTCCTTCGTGATGGTGAGCTTCATAATGTCACCTTCGACAAGCTTAGACTTACTGGCATAGTTGGCTGGAACTGGGTAGTTCTTGCCGTCTTGGTCAATCATGATTTGGCCATCAAAGACGCCTTCGATAATCTTGCCTTCGTTATTACTAATTACTACTTCTCTCGGAGTAGTAATGGTTTCTCCGTCTCCGAGCATTGAAATCAAAAGTTCTTTGGCGGCGGCCAAATTGGTTTCTGCTTCTTGAATAAGAGAACGGAGTCGTTTTATTTGTTTTTCTGGTAATTCAGACATCACCTCGCATCCTGTCTGTTTAATAAATATCACTCTAATCGTACGGCCTTTTTGGGAAAATGTCAAGAAAGATAAGGTTAAAATTAGTGGACTTTATGGAGAAATTATGTTAAAAAATGCTATTTTTCAAAAAATCGTTTATGATAGAAGTATGATAAAAATTATTGCTGGTGGTAAGAAACATATCCCAGAGATCGTGGGAATGATTTCGGAATACGAAAAGCGTTTGAAAAAACCGTTTGATATTAAATGGCAGTTTTTCGAAGAGAAAAAACTTGATGAGTATCTGGCTAGCTGGCCATTCACGGGGCGAGAATTCATAATACTTTTGGATGAGCGTGGAGTGAATTTTAAGAATAGCCAAATTGCGGAAATTATGTCACGTGAGTTTAATTTTGGTAAAGAAATTGTTTTAATTATTGGCGGTGCGTATGGTGTGACGGAGGAAGTGAGAAAGAAATCCGATGTGGTCTGGAGTTTTTCGAATCTGGTCTTCCCTCACCAATTGATGCGCGTGATGCTAATAGAACAGATTTATCGCACGCAAGAAATTCTACATGGCGGGAAGTATCATCATGAATAAAGTGCAGGATTGATATTTCCTACTTGATTAGAGATTTTCCTATAGAAATAACGCATAAATATTAGCATACTTGATTTTTTATACAAAGTATTGTAGAATATACTTGTTTCTACGTTAAGCTAAAAACATAGCTTTGTTCTTTAAGAAAGGGTGGTGATCATGTATGTCAAGAAATCCAGAATTAGATAGACTTAAGTCTATGCAGCAGTCATTTTTTGAACAAAGGCAAGTTGCTTTTCAGAAATTTATGGATTTACAAAAGCAAACTAATGTGGTTTACGATACTATGCAGGCGTGTTGGGATGAACGTGTCCGCGCTAGGGAGCGTATGAGCCATGAGTTTGAGGTAATGCAATTTACGCGTTCGTCCCGTGATTTTGTTTGGGGTGCGTATATGCAAATTCGTGATCGTAATAATTTGCGAATTGAGTCTTTGAAACATGAAGCCGATGCTGAACATCGCGCTATGCAGAAATGCTTCGATGAGGTTAGTCGTGTATATCTGTATGGGGATAAGGCTGATGCCCCATATTTTTCCCGACGAGGATATGAGCATAGAGATCGCTGCAATGCATTGAATGCCGAGATATCGGAACTTGCTCGTGAAATTAAACAGACTAAATCTAAGGCGGAGACTTTGGCTCCAAAAAAGGATTCATCAATGTTTAGTCGTGCCAAAGCTGCTTTTGAGCTTGCAAAATCTAGACATGAATTAGCACAGGTGGGATTTAATGAATTAAAGTCTCGATGTGACTCTGCTAAGTCTGATTTGGACCGTCTTCATGAACAACTTAAACAGGTTCAATCTGCCATCATTCATAAGCTTGAAGAGGTGAAGTCGGACCAAAATTCAAAAAATGTCACTTGATTGACAAAGTAGATATTGCACTTGTTCATGAAAAGCGAGATGCATTATAACCAAATACTAAGACCGGCACTAGTTGCCGGTCATTTTAATTTATTGCATTTTTTGAATATACTGACTAGGTGTATTTAGATAAGTTTGCATTTTTCCTTTCTCTCTGATATAATGTAGCAAGTTACCAAAGACAGTGACGGAGTAATCTTAATAAAGTCACCGAGGAAAATCTTCTAATTAATTTTTCTGGTAACGAAAATTAAAAATTCGTAAACTTTTTAATAAAAAATTTAACAATCAAGGGAACTTTTTATGGCAATTTCTAAAGATAAAAAGAATACATTGGTTGCAGATTTAACTAAGCTTTTATCAGAAGCTAAACTTACCGCTTATGCAAACTATCAAGGTTTGTCTGTGGCTGAGCTCGAAGAGTTACGTCACAGTGCTCGTGAGCAGGGTGTGAAAATCAAAATCGTGAAGAATCGCTTGGTTCGTGTTGCGATGAATGAAATCGCTGTCTACAAAGACACCGATACCACTCACCTTACTGGTCAATTAGTTTATGCAATTTCTGATACCGACGAAATCGCTCCTGCTAAAATTTTGGCAGAGTTTGGTAAGACCCACAAAGCTTTCGAACTTTTGGGTGGTTTTTCTGAAACTGGTAACGCCTTGGATACCGCAGAGATTAATGCTCTTGCAGCTCTTCCTTCCAAGAACGAATTGGTCGCCCAGGTGGTGGCTCAATTGCTTTCCCCAGTCAACGATTCCATCTCAGCTCTCGCTGGTGGTCTTTCCGGAATTGTTTCTGGCTTAGAAAACAAGTAACAAGTGTACTATTAATAACAAATTTAATTTTTCGAAAGGTCTAATATGGCTGATATTAAAAAACTTGCTGAAGAATTAGTAAATCTTACTGTTCTTGAAGTAAACGAACTCAAAAATACTCTCAAAGATGAATACGGTATCGAACCAGCTGCTGCTGCTGTTGCTGTCGCTGCTGCTCCTGCCGCTGCTGCCGAAGAAGAAGGCAAATCTGAATTTAACGTCGTCCTTAAGGACGCTGGCGCTCAAAAGATCGCTGTAATTAAGGCTGTTAAAGAAGCTACCGGTCTTGGTCTTGGTGAAGCTAAAGCCCTCGTTGATGGTGCTCCTTCAACCGTAAAAGAAAACGTCAAGAAAGACGAAGCTGAAGCTTTGAAGAAAACTCTCGAAGAAGCTGGTGCTGTCATCGAATTAGCTTAATTAAAACTCTGAAGTTTACGAATTTATTGAAAATATCCCACTATTGGTGGGGTATTTTTTATGGTTTCTTCCAGAACGCACCAGGATTGGATGGGCCACCATCGATGTGAGCATAGGATATGTCATGACCAGGTACGGAAGTTCCCTGTTGTCCTCTAAGATTATCAAAAGATCCACCGAAAATTTCATTTGAAGCTGTGACGTTTGTGGTAACGAAAGTGTCAGATACGTAGATTCTTTCAATATAGGAAGAATCATAAAACATTCTAGACATATTCGTTACTTTACTCGTATCCCAACCAGTAAGGTCTAATTCTGGTTTTGCCCAAACTTCTTCAAAGGTTGAAGCCATATTAGTGACATTTCTTGTGTCGAAGGTATTTACTACTGGATGCCAAGTTCGTGCATGGTAAAGGAAATAAGAAAGATCTTTTACGTGTGAGGTATTTAAGTTGAAATTGACGACTGCTTCTCTTGGCATAAAATAATCGCGATTATTTGAAAACATATGTTGCATATTTTCAACACTTGAAGTGTCGAAATCGTCAATGTCAAATTCGGTGACTCGGTTCATACTGGAGAACATAAAACTAGTGTCTTTAAGTCGTGGTGCGGTGATTTTGGGGGCCTTAACTTTTTGAAAATTAGTATTACCTTTAAAAGCACCACTTAAAGTAATGAGCTTCGGTGCATTTTGGTGAGACGGCCATTTAATATCGGAGACTCCAGGTTTGGCAAAGATATCAGACATATCTTCAACATTGTCGAATCTAAAATTTGAGAGATTAATTAATGGTCCCCTATGACTTTCAAACATTCCCTTCATATTCTGAGCCATACTAGTATTAAATGTGGCTGGGAATACCACTGGATTCTTGGTGTAAGTAGATGCAAACATATAGGAGATATCGGTAGCTTTATTTGCTATAAGCTTAGAGATGATATCATCCATGTAGATATTTCTTACATTGAAGTACATACGACTTAAATTAATTGCATTATCAAGGTGAAGTTTATCGATATGATTAATTGTGGTAAGTGACGTACAGTTTTCAAACATGGAGCTAAAATCAATTGCCGTGGTGGAATCAAGATTATTTGGTAAAGTGAGAGATTCTAGACTTTCATCATTTTTTAAAAAATTTTTGAAAGAAGTGTTTTTGGCAAAACTTAGATTGGTGAGATCGAGTGATACGAGGTAATCGCAGAATTCAAACATGGATTCGGCATTGGTAATATTCTCACCCATAAGGTCGCTGTGATTTAGAGTAAGATTTTTGGCTTTAAGATTTTTAAACATAAAAGACGTATCTTTAGCCTGTTTGAAATTTATTTTGGATAAATCTAATGTTGAAGAATTACTGTAATCTTTTGTATCCATGAACATTTTGGAAAAATTTTCAGTTTTATTAAATGTCGCACTTGGTAGTGAGAGTTGATATATTTTTGACCCCTCAAACATTGACGAAGCGTCTATGGTATTACTAAACGTAGCTTGATCTAAAGAAATCTTGGATGCCGAGGAATTCTTAAACATCGATGAAGCGTCTATGACACTGTTAAATGTAGCATTATCTAGAGATATCTTTGATGCTGAAGTATCCTTGAACATATTTTTGGCGGATGGGATATTTTTGAAGGATGCCGTACCTAGATTAATTGTACTAAATTTACTATTTTCAAAAGCTGATTCTGCATTTGTTACGGCATCTCCATTAAGTGTAGATAGATCAATGTTGTGACTGGCATTTACGTCCTTAAATGCTCGTTTTAGATTGGTAACATTTTTGACAAAAAGTGGGTTTTCAATTTTGGTGATAAATTCACTTTCGAATGCGGACTCCATATTTTCGACTGGAGAGTCTTTTAGGTAGGAAATAAAAGTGCTTACATTAAAGCTCCTGCTGTGCCCCATCCATGGACGAGTATTATGGAAGAGATGTGAGATATTTTTTACCTGAGAAAAATCTAACATGTCCAAAGTTTTATTATCTCTAAAAGTAAATTTTGGCTCATAGGTGGTGCCATTAATTCCGGCAAAAAGATAAGATAAGTCTTCTGGAAAAACTATTTCCGTGGCGCTTGTCCAAATACAGGTAGGTTTCCAATCTTCATAACTTCCAGGATAGATACTGAGATAGACGGTTGCTTCTGAATCTGGCGTGGAAATTACCTGAGTTAATTCTGGCGTAATTAGTGGGCTACACTTTTGTCTAGCAATGGCGATTTCTAGACTTGGTACATAGTTGTAGTCTTCAGGGATTTGTTTGGTTGGATCCGTATAATATGCTTCATCTTGAATATTAAGAACTTTTCTGATAGCCTGATTAATTTTTAGTCCAGAAACGAGCTTGGCTATTCCTCCGTCATCTTCGGCAAGCATCGAAAAAGTTAGACTTCCTCGATAATTATCAGAGAGAATATCTTTGCTGATTTGAACTCCTAAGTTGAAATTAATGTGGTCTTCACCTGGATTCTCTCGAACTTTGATCTTGTAAGGGTGGCTTAACTTTGGAATTTCATGATAAATGTTGTCGTCTGTTGACTCGAGATTGTATCCGTATAGTGAATTATTTGGATGTTGACTTAGATTATTATAGCTTCCTGTAACAGATTCTATTTTCTGTGAATTATTTGTATTTGTACCGATTAATGCATTTTCTTCAGAAGCGCTAGAAAAATATAGTTGATAACCAGTAGGGCTGTCTGTTTTAGCGGTAACATCTAAATGTTTGTAGTAATCTTTAAAATTTACTCCCTCAGTTCCCCATTGATGGTTAATATTTATATTTCCATTTACGGTTATTGAGGCAGTGGTCGCATGAGTATTGTCTCCGTTAAAAACATTAATCACGAAGCACAGAAAGAAATAGGCTAATATTTGACATAAAACACCATTATATAAAATGTATTTTCGCAGTTTGAACATTTTATCTTTTTGTAAAATATTTATCTATTTCTTATATATTAGCATAAACAAGATAGAAATAAAATACGAGTCTATGATTTCTTGGTGAAGGCACCTGGTACACCTGGGGCGCCGATGCGAGCGTAGGTGATGCTATTTTCGATAGCGCCAGAACCGAGGTCGTAGGTGACGCTGTAGAAGATATTTTCTGATGCGGTAACCTTGGTAGTAACGAAACTTTCAGAGGCGTAGATGGTTACGAGCCAAGTAGACTCACTAAACATTGAAGTGACATCTTCAAGATTACGAGTGTCCCAGTTGGTGAGGTCGAGAATCTTGATCCAGGTATAGTCAAAGGTACTGACGGCGGTAACCAAACTTCTAGTGTCGAAGGAGCTGAGGTCGAGATAATTAACGTAAGAGTTCTTAAACATTGAGTTCATATTCTTGACTTTGCCGGTGTTAAATTCAAATTTAACATTTTCGCCCTTCATTAGACTACTGTCATTATACGCAAACATACCTTCCATAGTGGTAACATTGGCGGTATCGAGGCTGTTGATATTGTCGATTTTATCGATTTTGCCGATGCCGTAGAACATATAACTAGTATCGGTGAGAGCGGGGGTCTTGAAGGTTGGTAAGACGATCTGATTTTGCGCGGTATTAAATTTAAATAAAGCGCGCATAGTAGTGAGGTGTGGCATATTGATTTGACCAGAAGGCCAAGTGACTGGACCCACGGCGGTAGTTTTTGTTTCAGAACTGAAGGTGCCTTCCATCGTGGTAACATTGCCGAGTTTAAAATTGGAAATATCAAGACTTGGTACAGTGAAACCTACGAACATATAGCTCATATCGGTAAGATTTTCGGTATTAAAGGTGGCCGGGAAAACAACTGGACTAGTGGCGCGCGTGCCGTAGAACATATAGGAGGTATCTTCAACTTTATTGGCGCGAAGATTTGGGATAATGTTTTGCATCGGGAGATAAAAATCACTGGCGAACATCCGGCTCATATTTCGCACATTTGTAGTATCGAGGTTAGCTAAATTATTAATAGTATTAAGCTTACTATTGTTTTCGAAGAGCGAGCTCATGTCGGTAATGTTTGAAGTATTGAAAACGGAAGGGAGAGTAATAGTCTCGAGATTATTAGTATTTTTAAACATTTCAACAATTGAAGTTAGCGGACCAGTTTTCATACTGCCGAGATCGATATTTTTGACCTTACTGTTTTTAAACATGAAAGACATATCGGTGATATTATTGCCGGCAAGATTGGTATTATTCAGGGTTAATTGTTCAGCCGAAGTATCTTGGAACATGCCGGAAAGATTAGTGGCGGCGGAGAAAGTAATCTTAGAGAGGTCAATGGTACTGGTGTTAGTGGCACCCTTGAACATATTGGAAAAATCGGTGGTTTTAGCGAAGGTCGCTTCTGGCATGGAAATGGTAGAGGCTCTAGCATTTTCGAACATACCGCTCGCATTTTCGACATTATTGAAAGTGGCCTTGCTGAGATTAATCGTGGTGGCCGCGGAATTCTTGAACATATTTTGGGTATTTTCGGTGTTCTCAAAAGTGGAATTACTGAGGTCGATATTTTTAAGCATAGAACCTTCAAAGATTGAAGAAGCATCTTCCATGTCGGAAATAGTCCAGGTGGAAAGGTCGGCGGATTCGAGATATTTGGCGTTCTTGAAAACATTGGCGATATTCTTAGCCTTAGACATAAAAGAGGTGTCTTCAATGGCGGAAATGCCAGAATCTTCATAGAGTGATTCGATATTTTTGACTTCAGCGCGACTGAGATATTTGGTAAAACCATCGGCTTTGAATTGATTACTATAATAACCGAGAGTTTTTTGGAACAAGTGAGAAGCATTTTTAATTTTGGAAAAATCAAGCATATTAATGTCGCGATCGTCGCGGAAGATGAAACCCATTTCTTTGGTGGTGCCGGTGAGTCCAGCGAACATATAAGAAATGTCTTCTGGAAATACAATTTTAGTAGCAGGCGACCAAATGCAAAATGTGTCCCAGGCGTCATAAGAGTCACGGTAGCTACCAAGGTAAACTGGTGCGTCAGAGTCTGGGGTTGAAATAAGTGTTGTACGCTCTGGGGTAATCTTGTTATTACACTTATTTTTACCAACAAGAAGATTTAAGTCTGGATAGAAGGTGCCAGCAGTGGAAATTTGCTTAAGTGGGTCATCAAAATAACTTTGATCGGTGATACCGAGAGCCTTCTTAAAGGCTTTATTAAGCTCTGGGCCATTGACGAGGGTGGAAGTAGCTTCACTTTCTGAAATAAGAGTAAAAATGAGTTTACGTTGATAGGTGTCCGCCGGGATATTATTTCGCAAGGCGAAACCTAAGTTGAATTTAAAATTGTCCGCGGCGGTGAGCTGGGTGAAGGAGGAGCGAATTTTGACTGGGTTACTAAGATTTGGGATGTAGCTATAGAGCTTATTGTCGATAGTCTCGGTATTGTAGCCGTATTGGTTATTCATTTGGGTGGCCAAATCATTATTGGTACCAGGAGTCGAGTTAATCTTGAAGGGATTACCGTTGGTACTAACGAGGCTGGTTTCGGTACTGTCACTGCTAAGGAAAAGTTTATAGCCGGTCGGGCTGTCGGTATTGACGCTCATGTCGATGGTTTTAGACACTTCGGTACGTGCTTGAAGATTAGTGTCAACTGAAATACTCACGCTACTTGGTACGGTGATAGAGGCGGAATCGGCAAAAGTGTTTTGTGTGTAAAAATTGAGAAAAGAGGCAATCAAAAAAGCAACGAGCACTAGTTTTTGACATAGCTCACAAAAAATTTTTCCGTAAGTTCGCAGTTTAGTCACTTAAACCTCCAATTTATTAGCTTGTCTAGCTTATAGCTAGCATAAGCTTATTCTTAACACTTCTATTTTAGCATAAATGGAATGGTGAATGGAAGAGTGAAAATTGGAGATTCGGGTGCTATTCTCTAATGGATTTTTATTATCTCTAAAGTGAAGTATCTAAAAGATCAGGCTTTTCTAGTGAAGGCGCCTGGCTTCCCTGGTTCGTCAATACGAGCATATTCGATGCCATCTGAGGACGGGCGATTACCAAGTGCGCCCGTGACAGTACATCGATCAAAAATACCTTCGAACTTGGTGACCTTAGTCGTAACAAAGTTATCTGAGGCATATACAGTATTAAGATAATTGCTATAATCGAACATATGAGACATGTCTTCGACGTTATGAGTGTCCCAGCCAGTAAGATCAATTATATTAAGCCATAAGCCAGCAAGAGTATTACTCATGGTTACTACGTTACTAACATTAAGCCCGGTAAGGTCGATGTTGCCGTCTTGAGTTCTAATACCATAAAACATGCTTTGCATATTTTTCACATTTGAGGTATCAAAAGCGATTTTGACTGGTGTAAAATCGAAACTATCATAAGCGAACATGCTTTCTATATTATCTACCATTGAAGTATCGAGTCCGGTGAGATCTATGCTGGTGATATAAGAAGTAAGCTCGCTAAACATATATCCTAGGTCAGTTAGCGAATGAGTATTGATTTTTGGGAAGACGGCTTGACTGAGGTATTGATGTCCCTTGTAGAGGCCTCGAAGTGAGGCGAGATATGGAGCCTCAACTGGATGATTTGGCCAAATGATCTGCTGGGCAGAGTACTTATTGTCATCAAGAGTAATCTCATTTGGGGATGCCCCACTAAGCATTTCTTCCATGGTGGTAACGCTATCAAATGCCATATTAGAAATATCGAGTATTGGCACCTTAAATCCACCAAACATAGCTTTCATATTGGAGATATGATGAGTTTTAAAAGTAGTTGGAATGGTAATATTTTGGCTAGAAGTAGTTCGATGAAACATATAGGAAGCATCAGTGATATTTTCAGATTCGATATGGTGAATAAAATCTTTGATATCAAGCGAGATAGTATTTGCAAACATGTGATTGGTGTCGGTGGCGCTAGTTAGTTTGATTTTATCGCCGTTCTCTAGCGCAGTAAGACGAATGTTGTCGGCGAGGAAGGAGCTAAAATCCGTGACGGATGCGGTATTAAAGACGTTTGGTAATACGATTTTTTGTACATTAGGAAGATTCTTAAACATACTAGCGATATTTTCTAGCGGACCAGTCGAGATATTGTGGAGATCTATTTCGGTAAGATTAGGGCAATCTTGAAACATGCTCGACATGTCTTTAATATGACTGCCACCCATAGGGTCTGCATTGAGGGCGAGACCGCCGATTTCGGATTTATAGAACATTTGGGAGAGATTTTCCGCAGAGGCGAGTGAAAGCTTCGGCAGTTTAACAGTTAAGGCATATTGTCCACTTTCCTTAAAGAAATTATTAAAATTCGTAGCGTTTGCAAAAGTGGCGTTAGAGAGATCGAATCCACTACCAAGAGGGGCTTTTTCGAACATAGAGCTAGCGTCGGTAGATTTTGCAAAAGTCGCCTTGGTTAGAGTTATTCTTGCGGTTTTTGAGGCATTAAGAAACATGGCGTGAGTATTGGTAGTTTCACTAAAGATGGCATTTGGAAGATCAATATACCAACAGTACTGCATATTCTTAAACATATTTGTGGTGTTTTTAGTCTTGGCGAATGTGGCATTGTTTAGAGTAATTTGGGTAGCGCTACTACCCTCGAACATAGACTGGGTATTTTCGGCTTCGCCGATAATCCAATCGGGAGCTATAAATTGACCCAAAGATTTAGTATTGCGAAAGGCTTTAGCTAGATTTTTGGTTCGGTTGAATACGTTAGCGCTATTCGTAACGTCATAAATCGTTGAATTCTCAAAAAGCGATTCAGTGCTTTCAATGGGAGAATCTTTAAGATACTCGAAGAGATTGGGGACCTTGAATGATCCATCATTATATCCGATAGTGTTATGAAAAAGATGATCTAAATTTTTAACCTTTTTAAAATTGAGCGTGGATTTATTGCGACCATTGGCAAAATTGAAGTTCGCGTCGCTGCTCACTCCACCGAGTCCGGCATACATATAGGAGAGATCTTCTGGGAAGATCAATTCTGTAGCATTACTCCAGATGCATATATCATCCCAGTTATTGCGATAACCACCGAGATATACTTCCGTGTCGGAATCTGGTACGGAAATGACTGAAGTGTGTTCTTTGGTAATATCTGGACTGCATTTATCTCTAGCAATGGTAATATTGAGATTCGGCCAGGGGTCATTTGGTGTAGTAGTAAGAGGATTTTCAAGATAGCTTGCATCGGTAATGCCGACGGCTTTTTTGATAGCCTTATTAATTTCGACACCACTGACTAACTCGACAGAGGCTTGATCTTCGCTAAGAAGAGTAAAGATAAGATTACGATGATATTCGCCAGGCTGCGCAGAGGATTCGAGCTCGAAGCCGAGATTAAATTTGACATGGTCGGCAGCGGTGAGTTCGGTTTTAACTTGCTTAATTTGAATTGGGTTACTAAGGGCTGGAATATAATGATAGATTTTATTATCGACGGCTTCTAGATTATAGCCATATTGATTATGCATATCGTTTGAAAGTCTGTAATTCGAGCCCTCTACGGACCGAATATAGTAATTATTTTTTGGATCACTACTAGTTAATGAGTTATCTTCACTATCGCTACTGAATAGCAATTTGTAGCCAAAAGGACTGTTGGTATTGACATTAATATCAACGGTTTTAGAATACTCTAATTTGCTGTTATTTAAAAAATCAGGCTCAATTTTGACTTCACCGACCATGCCAAGTGAGGCGGTAGTGGCAGCATGAGTACTTTTGAAGCGTAGCAAGCAAAATAAAGTACTGGTTAAAAAGATTGATAATATAATAAAAACCCACCTACCGCTGACGGTCTGTCTATTTCCTCGCTTTGACACGTTTTTTCTCTCCCAATTATGTTATTTATCTAGTCCTAATAGATAAATCTATGTTTATACATCTACTTCGAGTTTAGCATAAATGGAATAAAATAGCGGCAGAAAATTGAAGATTTTTTATGAGCTTGTGGAAAACAAAAATAAGCACCGCTATGGATGCTTATTTTTAGAGAGATTAAGAGCTTAGTTGTAGATATTTTCTACGGCGATGGAAGGACCCATGGTGGTAGAAATAAAGATGCTCTTGATGTATTGGCCCTTGATAGAAGCTTGCTTCATAGATTTCAAAGAATCCATAAAGACGGCAGCGTTCTCATTAAGTTGATCGAGGGTGAAATTGGTTTTACCGACACCGATGTGAACGATGGCTTGCTTGTCGACACGATATTCGACCTTACCAGCCTTAGATTCCTTAACGGCCTTCTCGATATCGAGAGTGACAGTACCGGCTTTTGGATTTGGCATCAAACCTTTAGGACCGAGCAAGCGAGCGAACTTACCAAGTTTTGGCATGTAAGCTGGGGTAGAAATGAGAACGTCGAAATTGATGATTCCCTTTTCAAGTTGCTTGATGAATTCGGAATCTTCAGCGATGTCAGCACCGGCAGCCTTAGCTTTCTTGCATTCATCTTCTGGAGCGAAAACGGCGACGCGAACAGTCTTACCATTACCGTTTGGAAGAACGATGGTGGTGCGAATGTTTTGGTCAGCTTGGCGTGGGTCGACACCAAGACGAGCGTGAATTTCGACGGTAGCGTCAAATTTAGCTGGGTTGGTTTCGACGGCAAGCTTGATAGCGTCGGTGAGGCTGTAGGCCTTAGTCTTATCGATGTTCTTGTAAGCAGCTTGGTATTTTTTACCACGGCGTTCAAGAACTGGACGAGTGACCGGCTTGGCACCCTTTGGCTTCTCCTCGAGGGCTTCTTGCTTGTGCTCTTCGGCACGAGCTTTGCGCTCTTCTTCAGCCTTAACTTCTTCGAGGTGCTTCTTGGATTTTTTACCAGATTTGGCAAATTTTTCTTCTGCTTCGATAGTTTCGACTGGAGTTTGGTTTAATTCTTCAGTAGATTTGATTTGTTCTTCTGACATTTGATTTCTTTCTGTGGTAATAACGAGCGAACTCTCCCACGGTTAATTAATTTTAATCAATTATTCGGCGATGGTGACACCCATAGAGCGGGCGGTACCGGCGACGGTTTTGATAGCACCTTCAAGATCGACAGCATTCATTTGCTTCATCTTGATGTTGGCAATTTTCTCGAGTTGTTCACGAGTGATAGAACCAACTTTTTCGGTGTTTGGACGACCAGAACCTTTTTGAAGCTTTAATTCTTCACGAATTAAATCATCAACTGGTTGACCGAGACAAACCCAATCAAAAGTGCGATCATCGAAAACGCGGATGTGAACAATCACGTTCTTGCCGGCGAATTCTTTGGTTTTGTCGTTGAATGGATTAATGAAATCCATCATGTTCAGCCCCCACTGACCCAGGGTTGAACCAACTGGTGGCCCAGCGGTTGCTCGTCCGGCAGGGATGCGTAATTTTAGATTACCGATAACTTTCTTTGCCATAGTTTCCTCTTACTTTTTCTGTGCGTAACCACTGTATTATAACGAAAATTGTGCTAGAATACAAGCATGAACGCTCGCGGCATCAAACCAGTTCGTCGCCTTATCAATATGTTTGGTGCGCTCGCTTATAGCCTGTTGATCTTCACGTATGCGGTTATCGTCGGTGCCGGGTTGTTGTGGCTGGCACGCAGTGGCCTACTCATGCAGCTCGGTGTATCGCCAGAGACAGTCCAGCCGGCGCCTACCCCGCCCGCTACGCCGATTGATACGACGCCTCGTGCAGTACCGTTTATGTTGCAGGTCGTGCAGCTGATATTGATGTCGGTGATGACAGCCGCAGTTTTGGGCGTGGTGATAATGCTGCCGTATTGGCTGTGGCGCTGCGGCTCGTATCTACTGAAGCGCAGTATTCGGTTGTGC
>ERZ773213.903-NODE-903-length-16587-cov-12.986451_pt1 | contig 16587 bp, 13 predicted proteins | sample MGYA00580996_ERZ773213 | MGnify/ENA primary metagenome ERZ773213 (study PRJEB29015, sample SAMEA2738152) | human oral metagenome | biome: human oral; feature: human-associated habitat; material: saliva | place: China | collected 2197 ...
GCGGAGGTGCCGTGTAACGAGGAGTGGTACTACCGGCCCCCGAGTTCCTCGATTCCCATGCGCATGAGGATCTTGATCAAGTGGAGGATTTCCACGATCGCCGGTTTTGAGGGCGGGACAAGGATTTACCTCAATACGATCGATCCATGGTCCGTGCACCAGCGGATGCTGGAACGCTTGGTTGTCATGCGGGATGAATGCTCAATCGCACAGATGAAGCTGGGTGAGGAGTGCAAGGTCACGCCACTGCTGCTGCGGTAAGGGTTTTAGGCGAGTTGTCGCCGTTCGTTTGCTGTTTGCGCGCGGTCAGATGATCGAGTTCCCGGTTTTTCGGCATGACAAAGGCGAGAGACCCGGGGGTGCCTTTCGCAGATCGGTTTGATAGACTTGGGGTGCCGGGTTAGTACCCCTCCACCAAGCTTGAAATAACAGCTCGTAAGAAAGCGGGGGCCGAACACCCGGCATTTTCTATTCGAGTTCGATAGGCTGAAATACCGTTCCGTTGTCGGCCATAACCCAAAGCTGTCTAATACGTGCGTCCGGTCTACGGGTGTATCCCCGCGCGTGCGGGGAAAACGGCATAAGGCGAGGGAAGCCAGCCAGCCCGCCGGGCTCATCCCCGCATGTGCGGGGAAAACGCTTCAAGCTCGGGACCCGTGAGCCCTAAAACGGGCTCATCCCCACGTGTGCGGGGAAAACTCCTGGACGCGATTATAGACGCCAGGGACACGCGGCTCATCCCCGCGTGTGCGGGGAAAACACCTCGTAGCGGCTGCCGCCTCCCAGGCCTCGGGGCTCATCCCCGCGTATGCGGGGAAAACAAATCACCCTAAGTTTTTCAGGCAGCGGCTTCCGGCTCATCCCCGCGTATGCGGGGAAAACGCTGGAGCGCGAAGGCCATGAGGGCGGCTGTCGGGCTCATCCCCGCGTATACGGGGAAAACAACGCGTTGCCGCTGATCGACAGCTGCGCAACGGGCTCATCCCCGCGTATGCGGGGAAAACCTGCCAGGTAGCGGTAGTTCCTGGCTGTAGACGGGCTCATCCCCGCGTATACGGGGAAAACCAACGCCGCCACTGCCCACCGCATCGGGCTGGGGGCTCATCCCCGCGTATGCGGGGAAAACCTTGCGTAAAGTGCTCAGCTTCCTCAAGGATCGGGCTCATCCCCGCGTATGCGGGGAAAACGGGGGTTTTGCTTCTGCAATTCCTCTACGAAGGGGCTCATCCCCACGTGTGCGGGGAAAACCTTCCCGCAGCGCGCGGAAGCGCGCTCTCAATGGGCTCATCCCCGCGTGTGCGGGGAAAACCATTCTCGAGTTGATGGCACTTTCACCAAACTGGGCTCATCCCCGCGTGTGCGGGGAAAACCCTTGCCCGCCTGGCGCGCTTCAAGTGTGCAGGGGCTCATCCCCGCGTGTGCGGGGAAAACGCCGCGGAGGGTGGCGAGGTCCATGCCAATTGCGGCTCATCCCCGCGTGTGCGGGGAAAACTTGTTTGTTTCTCCCTATGTCTTTCGTTCCCTGGGCTCATCCCCGCGTGTGCGGGGAAAACAAGAAACCCAAGACGCGGCCGAAAAATGGACGAGGCTCATCCCCGCGTGTGCGGGGAAAACTAGGCTCCCATGTCTTTAAGGGCCTGCATGATCGGCTCATCCCCGCGTGTGCGGGGAAAACCAATTTGAACGCGATGGTGATCGGCTCTTCAGGGGCTCATCCCCGCGTATGCGGGGAAAACATTAACCCCCTCACCGGGCAGCCCATCGCTACCGGCTCATCCCCGCGTATGCGGGGAAAACTGGAGCGTACGGGTGGGGCGCGCGACCGGCACGGGCTCATCCCCGCGTATGCGGGGAAAACTGCGGGGGTGCGGGAGCGTGTCGTGTGGACGCCGGCTCATCCCCGCGTATGCGGGGAAAACTGCCCGAACGCCCCAGTCACTTCACCGGGCAGAGGCTCATCCCCGCGTATGCGGGGAAAACTCGGCAAGACAGAGCCGCGGGATCCCATGTGGCGGCTCATCCCCGCGTATGCGGGGAAAACTCGGTGGGAAGATCGTCGGCCCGCTCGCACCTAGGCTCATCCCCGCGTATGCGGGGAAAACCATCTGTCACTGCGGAATTCGGTCGAATAGTCAGGCTCATCCCCGCGTATGCGGGGAAAACATCCCGGCCTCTCTCCCACACACAGTTTTCCCCGGCTCATCCCCGCGTATGCGGGGAAAACGAAGTCGTCGGTGTAGGTCCATTCCCAGCCGGCGGCTCATCCCCGCGTATGCGGGGAAAACTGCGGGGGTGATGGGGATAATGCTGATGCCCTGGGCTCATCCCCGCGTATGCGGGGAAAACATCATGGTTATCATCCTTGCGTGCCCGCCAATGGGCTCATCCCCGCGTATGCGGGGAAAACGGACCGAGGCCTCGCAGGCGGCAGCAAGTCCGCGGCTCATCCCCGCGTATGCGGGGAAAACGACGTCGCCGTATTCGTCTTGGTATGCGTCGCGGGCTCATCCCCGCGTATGCGGGGAAAACGCACCTAACGGCGTGAAGAACTTCGCTGATGGGGGCTCATCCCCGCGTATGCGGGGAAAACTGCTGCGAGCCGCCACCGGAGGCCGCTACCGCGGGCTCATCCCCGCGTATGCGGGGAAAACGAGTCCTCGGAACGCGCGCTTAAACTGTTTCGTGGCTCATCCCCGCGTATGCGGGGAAAACGTGCTGCTATAGGTGGTGGCGAGGAGTTGTGCGGGCTCATCCCCGCGTATGCGGGGAAAACGACCCTGACCACCACGTCATAACTGTTTACTCCGGCTCATCCCCGCGTATGCGGGGAAAACACGCAGACAAGACGATCTACGATCTGCAGGACAGGCTCATCCCCGCGTATGCGGGGAAAACGCCGTTCCAGATCGGGCCGATCGACGCAGAGAAGGCTCATCCCCGCGTATGCGGGGAAAACCAACTGCGTAAAGCCGAGGCAGACCTAAGCGACGGCTCATCCCCGCGTATGCGGGGAAAACGCTAGCAAACGGGACTGCACCTGCAGCGAGGCCGGCTCATCCCCGCGTATGCGGGGAAAACTGGCCCGCAGCCATCGTCTCCGCGACAGCCTCCGGCTCATCCCCGCGTATGCGGGGAAAACGATGGGATTAGATGGGTTGGGATGGGATGGGGGGGCTCATCCCCGCGTATGCGGGGAAAACGCGGTAGAGGAAAGGAGCAGGCAGGACCGCGAGGGCTCATCCCCGCGTATGCGGGGAAAACGCCTGGGGCCGGTGTATTATGGGTGTGCATTTGGGCTCATCCCCGCGTATGCGGGGAAAACTCCGCCGTTCTTGAACAGTTCCAGCACCCACTGGGCTCATCCCCGCGTATGCGGGGAAAACTTCAATTGCGCGTTGATCTTACTTTGCACGACCGGCTCATCCCCGCGCGTGCGGGGAAAACGCCCAGGGCCTCGATAACATCCACATAGTCCGGGGCTCATCCCCGCGCGTGCGGGGAAAACCGGCAAGATCGACGCTTTCTCAGACGCGCCGACGGCTCATCCCCGCGCGTGCGGGGAAAACTTTCAGCTGAGCATTGATCTTGCTTTGGACAACGGCTCATCCCCGCGCGTGCGGGGAAAACGTGGGAGGCCATGAGGAGGATGACGCCGCTGTCGGCTCATCCCCGCGCGTGCGGGGAAAACACAGCATTCTCGCCTTCCACGAAATCCCAGACCGGCTCATCCCCGCGCGTGCGGGGAAAACCAGAGCGCATCTTCCATCCACTCTCCGATGCTCGGCTCATCCCCGCGCGTGCGGGGAAAACGCGAGCTCACGCTCGAGCCGCGCGCCCTTCGAGGGCTCATCCCCGCGCGTGCGGGGAAAACACTGAACGATCTGGAGTTTTAACGCTCAGATCGGTCAGATCTTGGAAAACCTTGAGCTTTCCGTCTTCTCTGAAAGTTACTCATTGCAGGGCGTTTGTGCAACTGTCGCTCAGCAGGATCAGGCTCTGAATACTGACCGCGCCCCTCGGAATGGTACGGCCGCATCATCAAAGTAATCCCTTCGAAATCAACTGGTTTCCATGGATCACCCCACGTCAAAAACGCGAGCCCTTGCTCATTGCGCGCGCGATACACCATCACCGCACGGCCGGTTCGCATGTTCTCAGTAACGATCACACACAAACGCTCACGCACACGAGCACTCAAAGTCCCAACAAAGACTCCCGGAGAAATCTCAAGTAGCCATCTAGTTACATGACCTCGCAACCCCTCCGGAACAGCAGAAAGCACGAGCACAATCACAGTTCAGCACTTTCTTCATACGAAACCCCAGCTGCGACAGTGCCCTCTCGGTCATCCCACAGCCGGAGATCGTCGACAATGAGTTCTTCATCGTCAATGTCGACAGGACCCGCTATCGACAGAAGAGTCTTAATATCTGCAACACAGCGCTCCAGAAGACGGAACTCTCTCACGGAATCACGAACCTTTTTTCGCGCCGCGCTCCCCACCGCCTCAGTAATGGGACCAGCAGCGATATCGAAAGCGATGGGTATAGTCAGATCCGCCTTGTATAGATCTGCAATGTCGTACACGAAGGAGCGATAGTTCCCGTTGTGCACAAACCCAAGCCCCGGACTGCAGCCCAAGGCAACAATCACCGCATGGATAACCCCATAGACCGCAGAATTTGCAGCAGACAAAGCCTGATTGACCAGTGATCCTCCTTCAAAATTGTCGGGATCATACTCACGCCCATCCCAAGGAACGCCAGTGCGCTGCGAATGCTGACGATACAATCGCCGAATCCGCGCTCCCTCACGCCCCCTGAGCTGTTGAAGACTTAACTTAGATACGTCTTCACCTGAAAAACGCATTAAGTACATGCTGCGAGCCACCGCAAGCCTCAAGGACGGATCACTCACCGCACGCGCCTGAGCCTCAAGCAAACGAGACGACCGCGAAGGAGGGTTCCCATGCGCATAGTAACGCACTCCGTTCTCCCCAACCCACACGATTGTCGAACCGCTCTCTGACAACACCGACACCGCAGAGTGGGTGATACGGACCCCCGGTCCCAGCAGCAGCACCGAAAGCGCTGCCGCTGGGACGTGGGCAATACCGTGACCGTCAGCAATCGAGATTGCATTCGACTCTCGATTAACCGTGCAACGCTCCACATAAAGGAACGTCAGACGGTCACGCACACGCACCAGATCCTTCGGATCCGGCGGCCTTGCCCCAGGGATTGTGTTCACGGCCGCGAAAGTGTCATGAGACCGCAGCCATACGCTTTCGCTCGACCGATTCCATTGACGAGGAGACTACGCAGTGCCTGCGAATCTGTTACTTCAAGAACACCGTCGAAAGTCGCACATGAGAGCGTTACGCGAGAATCCCGACGTCGAAACTCTTCAACACTGCGCTCGATCCCCTGAATCATCAAGGTTTCACCGTCGCGTCTTAGCCCGTTATCGTCCTCGAGAATGGGTAAATCACCACCGAGGTCGAGTGATTTGAGCACAGAGAAGCCATTCTGCTCTGCCCGATCCAGAAGCCACTGAAGTTGCTGATCCCGAGTCACGTGCGCAAGGATCTTCTTCCGCCCCTGCCTGTCACGCTGATTAGCCATCCTGAACGTGGGATTTACGCACACGCGGAAACCCCACCGCTGACCGACCTCAAGGCGATCAAGGAAACCATCAAGTTCCCGCACAACAACTCCCCCCTCCGTTGCATACCCTGCTTCCTCAACAATGTGTGAGGGATCAGGAGACACGGGGCTGGAAATGTACAGAGACCACGACGGACTTCCTTCACGGCCTCGCCCCACAGGAGCCGCAGGCCTATCCAAGCGCCACAAAACCCGAGAAGCTCCCGCCTGCTCAAGGACTCCCGGCGGAAAGCAATTCATAATGGCGGCATGTAGAACCTGCCGGCTCCTTGCAAGACGCCACGTTCCGCGACGCTGTGGGTTCAAATAGATTCGCGTCAGATACATTAGAGAACCCCCATCGGATCGTGACCGAGACGTGCGCCTTCCTGCGGGGAAACGTGAACATACTCCGGGTTTTCCAGAGCGATTCGTGTTTCCTCAACAGTTCGGAAGGTATACATGCGATGCTCCGAATCAAAACTGACCGGGACATCTTGTAGCGTTTGCGCCGACGTTACACCGACAGCCTCGGGGATAATCCCCTCATCAGCAAGCACACGAAGGCTCACCGATTGCTCGAAGCGCTGTTTCTTCTGGTAGTACGTCGAAGCCAGCCAAGGAGTTGTTGTGATGACCTCCCACATCTCTTCATCACGTACTGCAAGTCGAAGAGGCATGGTTGGAGGGCATGAGCGACGCCCCAGATACAAGGGAAATGCTGGCCGAAGAATAGCCTGCGAAAGTCCATCGATTAGGTCGTTAGGACCCTCGACGAAACCCGCAAAGGCAGCGTCTGCTCGGTAGTACCGCTCAGATAGAGGCATTGATTCACTCCCCCGATGAGCAGTATGGAAGTCACGCAGGAGCTCCCCACGCTGGTCAACTCGCACTGCGACGCGAAGCTGAGCAAGATCCTCAATTGGATCAGTACGCCTTCTGCCTTGCGCAGCCGCGAGCAGACCGAGAATTCCACTCTTCGTGGGAAAAGCCTCTGTTGATCTGCGAGTAAAACGACTGGAGGATCCCCATGATTGCATGGGGCCCGCCATTCTTAAGACGAGCACTTTACTCATCGCGTTCCTCGGACTGCTTCCACGGTCGCACCACCGAGATCAACCAAGCGCACTTGCTTTCCAACCTGGCCAAACTTCGCACCACGAGGCGTGGTCCATGCAGCGAGCGATTCCACGGCCTCGAGACCGGTGAGTGTGCGCAACTGGGATTCAAATTCAACGAAACGTGCGATTGCTGGTTCAGCATATCCCTTCGAACCAGCCACGATCGGGTCCTCGAAGGCACCGCTCATGTTAATTGGCTGGTCATCGCGAACCTGCACCAAAACTGCGTCCGGGAGAGTTCGGTTTGCAAAAGTGGTGATCTTACCGGTCGGCATCGAACGAACGAAGCTATCGATGAAGAGTTCAATCGCGCGATCAGCAACGCTGTCATCACCGAGATTCTCGCGAAGCATATCGACATTGATTGTTGCGTAACGATATACCGTTGCCGAGGCAAACTCGATGGTACCGATCATTCCGGCACCTTCATCAGCGTCCTCATTACGCTTCTTTTCATCATCGACAGCGGTGTAGTAGTCGTATTCGTTCTCAACTGCACCAACACCGATAGCGTGCGCAACCTGGCATGCAGCATCAACATTAAGAGAATTCGGTTCTGCGACCATACGTCCAAACAGTGCGATATCAATCGAGTGGTTCGTGTCAACCAGATCACGCGGCTTGAGTTCCTTGAAAGCAGCTCCAGGATCGTCAGCATCAGCGACCGAAATCAACGCTTCCGCGACGTGCTCAATTTGCTTTGCAGACAGGAATACAAGGAATCCGGATTCCTTCAGTTCCTGTTCGCTCTTCGCGCCGCGCGGCTCAGTGAGCTTGAAGCCGATAGACTTCAGCCCCATTTCCGCGAGTTCAACGGCACGTGAATCAAGGTCTGGACGCATTTCAGAGATCTTACGAGCTACAAGCTCAACGATCTTCTTCGTGCGAACTCCGTAGTTAGAGTCAGCGATCTTTCCTTCGAAGTCCTCACGAGTAGCTCGCTTGATTGCCTGCGAGGAAATGCGCATACGTCGCACGCCACCGAAAGTTGCGCTCTTAGGCGCACCAGTGTCGTCACGATTCGGGTTCGAAGGAGGAAGGGTCTGCAGAACGTGGATATCAATAAAAAGAGACATGGTATTTCCTTTCAAATGTTGAAGTGAATTGTGTTGATTGCTATTTCCCTGCGCATCACTGAGCGGATGCGGAAGCCGTCTGAGTTGTTCGTGCGAATTGACGTCCCCAATTTCGCACAACCGAGGTCCTGCGGCTTGGGTCTTGCCAGTGGAACAGGTCCGAGGCCAAGTAACCGTAGTCGCACGGCACTTCAGCGGCCTCAAGTTGGGAAACCAGGGAGCGCAAACGTACCAGTAATCCCTCATACGTTGGTGCTTGGATCGCTGCGGAAAAAGTGCGATATATGGGAGTTTCTTCAGCGCGTTTGTCTCCCCGTTGTTGTTCTGCAACAACGCGAATTGCTGAGGCAAAACGACGTGGATGATCGGACGCATCATGCATCTGGCGTTTATTGGATCCTTGATGCCGCGCCCAGAGTGTTAAAGCCCCGTGCACTGCTTTTTCACCCCGCGTCGGCGTATTCCCAAGAAATTGAGATTCGTCGTCAAGTGTGAGATCCCAAATTGCCGGAATTGAGCCGGTTTCCTTCCCCAGAGCAGAACGCAATTGCGCCCGGAGAGCCCTTGCAGAGGGGGTGTCTTTGGAGAGGCGATGCACAATGAGTCCATTAACTCGACTGCGCACTGCTTGCCCGGAGTTCAACCCTGAGACCTCGCGAATCGGAGCGGTCCCCGATTCAGCAGAGTTACTGGTCATTTCATTCCTTCCTGTGTGTCTTCCTGAATTGGTAAGAGCTTGTTGAGAGCCGAATTGAAGTAGTTTTCAGCGGTCCCGACGTTCATAAATCCCCATCCGGTTTCTCGGCCAATAATTGCTGCTGAAGGCGTTGAGGCAACAAGTTCAGATGCTGTCTCTTGAGCAAAGGCCCGAAGGGATCTCTCCCAGCTCTGCGCAATTTCACTGGGTTTACTGTCCTCATCGATGTTGGCAAGCCAGTGCCTAAACGGATCATCAACCCGCGCATAGAAAAGCTGTTTCGCTCGCTCTCTTGCGCCGTCACCGGCCCCATCACCACTTTCCCCAGCAGCGCGTGCCAGGTTCGCCGCAAAAACACCGAGGTACTTCGCAACTTCCTCCGTGTTTCTGACCTGTCGATCAACTTGGGCAGCAAGTTCTGGCTGGTCAGCCCGCATGAGAGCAACTGAAAGTGTCAACTCGTCGAAATAGATGTCTTCGAACGTTGACTCCTGAGGCCCATATGTGACGCCGATAGCCTGAATGCGCATCCTCTTCGGATAGTCGGTTTTGACCAGAGACTCTTCGAAGGCGTAGTGGAACGAAAGCGTTGCAGAAGGAAAGAATTCATCTTTCTTTTGTTTATCTGCTCCATCGATCTTCGTCACCTCAGGAAGAGCCCCCGGAAGGTTGCGCCACAGAGCCCTCCCTGCCTCGAACTTCCTTGGCATGTAGACGTCCTGCTTGAACTTCTTTGACTGAGGCATTGAATAACGCCACAAACTCAGCGGTTCATACTGCTGCATCTGTTGGGGAGCCAGTTTGTCACCTTGTGCAAGGACGACTCCGGTTACTCCGGATACGTCGCCAACCAAGCGCACACGACGCGAATGCCACGTGAGCAGCCTCGGGATACTAATAGGACGCGGAGTTCCCGATGAGTCCAAGAGAGAGTAGTCGTTTCGCTCAGCTGTTTCGGGCTCATCATCTTCCCACGTGCAGCCACCCCACTGGGTAGAGGTACTCACCCCTCTGAGATTCCCTGCATCGGAAGGAACAAGGTTAAGTACTAAAGACTCATCAAGGTTTTCTCCTTTGAGCCAAACCACCCCTAGATGTCCACACCAGGAAGGTCCGATGGGATATCCCTTCCCACCTTTAACTTGGGAGTCTCCTACAGCACCAGACCGAATACCCGAAGGATCGTACGCTTGAACGTGAACTAACCAACGGGCCGCTTCTGCTGCTGAAATCTTTGCAAGGGCTTTTCCGTGTCGGGTGGTAAAGAACTGCTCACCATTGGGGACGTCAGCGATGATCTTTTCCAGTCCTGATACGGAGTCCTTCTCTGTCCTGAGATCAGCGACCTGCATAAACGGGTAGCGGCCGCCGAAGAGATAGAAACGATCTCGCCACTTTTCCAGATACTCGAGCATCCGGTCAGTTGGCGCTCCCTCGTTCCATTGCCGCGCCCATTCTTGTTCGTTACTTGGCGTTGCAACTCGGTATGCAATTGCCAGGATCAGGCGTTGTATTGCAATGTTCTGCGTTGGCAGTTCACACGCGAGGTCTGCAATGTCGCTTGTTCGTTCTACAAGCTCGAGCAGACCGACATTTGTGATGGTTCCATCGAGGAGCCGGATGGGTATCCATGGCTCATCAAGCAGATTGTACTCAGGATCCTTCATCAGCCTTGTACCTCCATTCCTTTTTCTATTGAGTAGGTGATTGTGTGTCCGTGTATCTCACGCGTAATACGTCTTCTGTCAGAGCTCAGATACATCGCAAGGATGAGTTCTCCAGATAAGAGCGGATGCTGGCGGCATTCCCACTCCTTTGTGATGGGGTCATCCCAAATCTCTTGAGCAACCGCGTCGATCGTCTGCTCCAACTCTTCACCGCGAGTCCTGAAGGCCCACGGCGGTAGAGAAATACTCCATGAGCAAATCTCCCTGACACGTCCGTGCGCGTTGTATTCATCAACCGCTAGACGCTGATCGTCCTCCCCCCGCCCACTATTTGGCGGAGCGATAGGGATATTCCCTTGTTCTGGATCCATTGCAACGACCAGCACGGGAATTTGATCCTCTCCATCCCGCACAGCAGCACGAGTTGCAGCAATTGCGGGGCCGCTTGTTCCTTCTCCAGTTGCCGCATTTCCTTGGAATTTCTCTTCAAGTTTCGGAGCTTTCCACAAAGGAAGGTTTTCTTCTTCGAGACACCACGCTCGTGCCTTTTCTTTTGCTTGCGCTCTCTTCTGCTGATCAACCTTCCAAGCGCCCGCGAAATCTTCCTGCCATTCTTTGGGGCCAAGCGACGCTGATTCTGGATTCGCATATGCCACACTTGTGAGCCTTGCGTAATCGATCGGCTCGCGAACGACAATCTCTCCCTCATCGCAAAGAGTCCCGAGCGTTCGCAAAGTCAAATAGCGCGAGTAGACGGAATCGGTTCCATGCGAATATTCCCATGGCACAGCAGAGAGATCATTTACGAGGACAAAACACCTTGAATCGTTGAGGTTCCCAGGTCTGTCCTGACGATTGTGACGATGGAGGCGCCCGATGCGTTGCAGGAGAAGATCCATTGGTGCCGGGTCGGTGAGCATCAAGTCGAAGTCGACGTCGAGGCTTTGTTCGACGACCTGTGTGGAGACCACAACGTGACGCTGTGGCCGATGCGTACTGTTCTTCCCGAAAAGTTCGAGCATCCTCCGGTCACGCTCTTCGCGTTCCACAGCTAGGAAACGCGCATGAAGCAATGTCGTTTCTTCACGCCCGAATACTGCTTTAACCGCATCATAGGTTTCCTGTGCCTCGCGCACGGTATTACGAATGATGACGGCGCATCCCCCATCGGCGAGTTCTCTGTCAAGAAACCTTGCAATCTTTTCAGGAGAATCAACTTGAAGAGGAATAATCCGTTTTTCTACTTCAGGTTCCCCCTCGACCTGATGAATCTGGAACCCACGCGCGGATAGCGTCGAGATCACCGGATACCCGACAACGTCTTCAATGCTTTGCTCCGAGAGCGCATTCAAGCCTTTTCCTCTTCGGTAGGCGTTGAGCAATACCATCCGTCGCTTGGGTGGAAGGGTTGCGGATAATAAGACGACCGGAATTCCATACATCCCAAGCCACGTCAGTGCAGCATCAAGATAGGTGCTCATGAATTCATCGGAAGCATGCACCTCGTCGATGACGACAACCTTGCCCATTAAGCCCAGGTGCCGCACAAGCACATGCCGAGACTTCAACGCCGCAAGCAGAATCTGATCAATGGTCCCAACAACGACCGGTGAAAGAGTTGACCTCCATCGTTGCCCCATCCATGTACTCGCATACAGTCCGTTGTCATCATCCCCGTCATACACTTCAAGCGGACTACGTCCTTTGTCAATCAATTCCATGAATGATTCATTGAGACTGCGCTTACCATGTGCCAGCTGGATTCCAAGCTTTTGAGGCTGGTCACCCAGGATATTGGTGAGCCACGATTTCACGCGAGAGAACATGGCGTTGGTTGTTGCCTGCGTAGGAAGGGCAACGAAGATTCCTTGGAGACCACGCACACGCATCAGGGCCTCGGCACTGGCTAAAGCAAGCTCTGTCTTTCCCGAGCCCGGCGCGGCCTCGACGATCATGAGGTCAGGGTCTTCGGCTGTCACAATTTCAAGTGCCGCGCGTTGCGCTTTCGTTGCCCGGTACGAGGCCGGCCATCCAAAGCGATGTCGGTAGAGTTCTTCCACGTCGAGTTCCGACATATCAGGCACACGCATGGGAGCCGGAAAATCTGCCCGCTCCCACGCTTCTTGTACGCGCCGACGTTGCTCTTCAGCTGTGAATTCGGGGTATCCGTCAATTGAGAGGTGCCCTTCCGCGTCAACAGGGCGGGGACGCAGGGGGAAATAATCTTCGTTGGACGCGAGCCAGTCAGCAATCACCAAGGCGGAAGCATAGGCAGAGGCTACTGCGATGGGGAGCTCAGGAAGCGCAGTTTTCGGCGCAACCAGAGGGAAACCGCTCCGCCTGGCCATCCAACGCAAAATCTCAGCTCGAGCCTGCCCCCAGCGAGGATCGTCTTCCCGTGAACCTTCTTGGGTAGCGTACTGTTCACGCGCAAGCTTGATTGCCTGAGCATCTGGGTATCGTCCGTGATGAACTCCAAGAAGAATCGCCCAGTGGCGTGCGCGAGAGCCCTCGCCTCCTGCAGACATAACCTCTTCTTGGAAGGCGAATTGACTGACGAGTTCGTGGCGCAGGTATTTCCGGTCTGGATAATCCTGCTTCCGAAGGACAGTCAGACCCTGATAACGAATCAGCTGCGCAAGATCTTGGCGCTGACAGGAGAAGCCACAGCTGATCTTACCCACATCATGGATAGATGAAAGATAAATAAAGCTTGCTCGTGCCTTCGCCTGATCCCCTTCCCAAACAGAAGCCATGAGATTGCGATGATGCCCGCTGAGATAACAATCAAAAAGCTTCGCCGCAATATCTGCTGTGTCCATCAAATGCTGCACGACTGAAAGCCACGTATTCGAGTCACCGCTCTTCGCCCAGAAACAGCGAGCAAGATCCGACAACCCCGACGCGTCAAGATCTGGCTGCACAACAGGAAAAGCGGGTACAGGATACTCAGCAATAAGAAACGTCTCTTTCGACAGATCCCGATTCTTTCGCGCCATCACTCCTCCTTCAGAGTCGCTTCATCCTTGTAGCCATCACATTAGCATCCATTTCTTCCTTATACAATACATATTAATGAAATAGATGAATAAGGGTTTCACAATACTAACGAAGGGTAATAAAAACCCCGCTTTCGCGGGGAAAACGTTCCCCTAATGCACTACATGGGTTCATCCCCTGGCGGGGAAAACGAGAAGCGGCACAAGTGCCACGTGTACTCAGAGAACTCACCCAAGATAACACTGCAGCTAGTGCATTTCGCGCCATCACAACCTCCTGCATTCGAAATACAGTCGATCTTGCTCAACGATTCAGCATCACTGCGATTCGACGAGCATCAGGCCCTTCAACCTGACAGAAGCCAGAATAAAGACTGACACCTTCATTTGCGTCCAGTTTGGAGAAAGAAAATAAAGAAGTTTTTCACAGGATTCCAGGCACTACCTCACGCTTTATCACATGCGTCAACCAGGCCTGCTTGACAGGCCGGTTGAAAGTAGCCAAAAGACACCGACGTCGCCTCAATCCAAAAGAATCGAATAATTTTCGCAGAAGCGCGAAGGTCCCAGAGCAAGCCAGCTCCCACCAGCATCGAACTAACCTGCTCAATAAAAAACTTGTGGCCCCAACATCAGTTGGGGCCACAAGCCTAAACGCGGTAGCGCAGGGATTTGAACCCTGGGTGGCTGTTACACCACACAGCATTTCGAGTGCTGCACCTTCGGCCGCTCGGACACGCTACCTCGGCACCCCACAATAGCGGATCTGGCAGGATGGGGCAATTCCACGCCAACATAGACGAAGCGACCTAGACTGACGACATGGCAAAACGGCGTATCGATCCAGCAGAAGGCCACAGCGCTCTCCTCACGTGGTACCGCGCCCCCGAAAGCGCCTCGCGAGCAACTCTTTTCACCGCCGTACGCTACACGCTCGAAGAAATCGCAGCCCTGCACCCCGGCCGCTCGGTCGAGCTCCGCGTTCCCCCGGCCGGTGCCACTCAGATCCTGCCAGGAACAACTCACCGCCGAGGGACTCCCCCGGCGGTGATCGAAATGTCGCCACGCACGTGGCTGGAACTTGCCTGCGGCCTACTCACATGGGAGGACGCCTCCAGCACCAACCAACTTCAGGCCTCGGGACAGCGCACCGACCTATCGGCCTACCTTCCGCTATTCCCAAACCTGCGCGCAGACTAAATCAGGCCTCGATAGCGGGATTCTGAATCTGGTCAAGGACCTGCGCGACCCCCTCAACAGGAGCAAACCACTTATTAGTGCGGTTCACGACGCCGCGCTGAGCAACTGCTGCGATAGCTGCAGAAACCGCGGCAAAAGCGACCACGGAAACCAAGGATGCCGTGCCATCATCATCTTGAGGTGCGGCCTGACCGGTCACAGCCTTCCACCCCAGCTCCGCGGCTTTTCCGGCCACAAAACCGACGGCCATCGACAGCCCTGCGGTAATGAGTTTCTGGCTAAGACTGCTTCCCATGATGACTCCTTGCGTCAGATAGCATCGAACACTCGATACTGACATTTTGCCCTATCACCGCGGGAATATCTCTCCTTCCATGCACTATTGCTTAGACTGGTACGGTGCGAAAGACCAAGACCGCCTCCCCGACCGCCCAACGCTCAGCGCATCTGCGCCGCCTCAGCATCACGCTCCTTGGCGCGCTAGCCCTTAGCGCTTGCTCTCCCTCTATCCCACAGGGAGCCCAATGGACTGACGATCCTTTCCGCACAGACTCAACGTCTTCGACTCAGGGGACCGCGGACTCGGCAACAAAGAACCGCGCAACCACAGGCAATACTGACGGAATTCCACGAGGAAGTGGAACCCTACGCATCGCTTACGTTCCCGGCTGGCGCCTCCCCGCTGATTACATCTCTGCTTTCGAGATCGCCAGTGGCTATACCGTTGAGCAGAGCGAGTACGCTCCGAATTCTTCACAAAATGCCGACGTCATCTTTGGCGTCGATTCAAAGCAAGCTGCAGCTTTGGGGACAGTAATCCCCATTGGCAATGACCCTGTGTGCGCGTGGGCAGATCGCTCATGGTTCTCCGCGAATAGCAAGGCACTCCCCTCTTCACTCAAGGACCTTTCCTCGGCAAACTTCGCCCCTCTGACTGCGATTCCTTCCCAGGATTCCGAGGCCGGCGCTGCTTTTGCCACGAAGGCCAGCTCAGTCCTCGGCGAGGACTACGAGGACTGGAAAGAAAACCTGAACGACGCGCATTCGATCTCTTCCTCCGCGGCGGAAGCCTTGGGACAGTGGACCGCTACCCTTGCGGATGATCGCCTTTCACTCATCTCGGGCGCGACCAGCGCGCAGGGCTCCCACCAGCGTCCGATCCTGATCTGGGATGCGCGCCTGGCAGTTGCTGCAGCTTCCAATACCGGCACCGAAAGCCGCGCCGAGGCTATCCCTGGGACCTGCGTGGATTCAACCGTTTCAGCCGCAGTCCCACAGTCTTCTTCAAATTCCGAGGCCGTTCGCTCCTTCCAAGCATTCCTCGAATCCCAGCTGGGGAAGAACGCGGCCGCCTACGCGGGACTTGCCTATAACGAAGGAGTCCCCGAGGACTCGCAAGCCGCGTGGTTCATGAAGCCGGCGAAGTAGGCAGGCCTCCTGCAGCCTTTGCTTTCGCCTGAAGCCGTTCTTTCTTACGCTCTCTGACCCATTGGTGGCACGCGCGCGCAGAAAGGGCCAATAGGGCAAGCACTCCCAAAGACGAACGAATCAGCGTCATCAAGACGATGTGAGTTGCACCTGAACTGGCAATATCTGCAGCGCCAAAAATAATGTCGGCACTCAGGGCTGTCAGAAGGATAATTCGCGCACGAGGATGCCCGTTCCACGTCATGACAGCAGTGATGATTTCCATAACAAGAAGTATCAAAGTCACAAGGGCGACAATCAGCCTCATCGTCAAAATGTAGATTTGCGCATCGGCGACATCATCAATGCCGATGACATTAAGCGCGATGTATTTCCACGGATTTTGAAGGACGAGATAGGTCTGGAACAGCTCGGTTGCAAACATAAGGGCAACCAGGGCCATACCGACAACCAGTTGAACTGGGCGCTGGCGATCCGCTTGAGAATCGACATCATGAGCATCTGCCATTTCATGCGCATCATCATCATTGGGCTCAACGTCTTGAACATCCAATAAGTACAAGTCACCGTCGGTGATGACTCGGTCGCCACCACCATTTTTGTCGTGGTAGGAACTGAAGAAATCGGGAAGAATCTCAAGCTCTGCCGCGGGGTTAGCGAAGAGGACATCATCGACAATGAAGTTGCGCTCGATGTCGATATCGGCATCGATCTTATGGGTGATTTGGAAGGTCAAAAGACTCAATCCGACAGC
>ERZ773213.911-NODE-911-length-16540-cov-31.585077_pt1 | contig 16540 bp, 18 predicted proteins | sample MGYA00580996_ERZ773213 | MGnify/ENA primary metagenome ERZ773213 (study PRJEB29015, sample SAMEA2738152) | human oral metagenome | biome: human oral; feature: human-associated habitat; material: saliva | place: China | collected 2197 ...
CGCGGGCGGCGATGACGGCGGCGAGGCTGAATTCGGAGTAGACGACGTCGGGGCGCGAGGCGCGCATGTGGGCGCGGAGCGTATCGACGGCCGCGCGCGTGTAGCGTTCGTCAAGAGCACCGGTCAACCAGAGGACCTCCTCGAAGCTGCGCACGGGCTTGCGGCCCATGAGGCCGAGGCGTGAGGCCAGGGGGAAGGTGTGGCGGGCGATGACGCCTGGCAAACCGAGGGGCGAGGGCACCGGAATCTCAAGCGTCGGAGCGATGGGATCGGCGCAGTTGCCGTCGTCTCCCCAGGCCAGCGTGACCTCGTGGCCGCCATCCCGGAAGGCGCGGGCGACGCGCTGCGCGCGCGACCACGGCCCGCCCATCCGCGAGCGGGCGACCATGGGAACGACGAGAACCTTCACGATTCAAGGGTACGCCGCCCGCAACCGCGCGCCCGCAGCACGCCCACGCACCGACCAGGGAATGTCCACCATGAACACCGATAAGGTCGAGGACGTCGACTGAGCGGCTACACCACTAGCGGCCCAGGCGCTTGACAAAGCGGAACATGTAGTCGGCCTCGCCCATCGACTCGCCCGCTCCGCGGGGATGCGAGGTGTCGGGGTGATGTTCGTTGAAGAACTCGACGATGTGGAAGCCGCACTTGTTGACGTAGAAGTGGATGTTGCGCACCTCGAAATAGGGCGTCACCAGGGTCCATTCCCTCACCTGCGGGTGGGCGGCCTCGATGGCGAACCAGGCGCGCGTCCCCACTCCCCTGGAATGAACCGAGGCCTTCATTGCGAAAAGGAGAACCTCGCCTCGATGACCGGCAACGGTGAGGATGACGTTGCCCACGACATTGCCGTCCTCAAGGATGCGATAGGCGAGCGCTCCCGGTGCATTCAGGGACTCCTCAATGTCGGACAGCGGGAGGATCGGCTGCGCCGTTGCACCGCCCTCGCTGGGACCAGCCGGAGGCTGCTCACGCGCAGCGAGACGCTCCCCCACGAAGGATCCCTGCGGGTTGCCCTGGAAGTGCTCGAAAGATTCCTGAAAGTCCGCGATCAGCGCAGGACGCTCGGTCTCAGTCAGGGGCACAAGCATGATCGTCATGGGCTCATCGTATCTGTGAACGGCTGCAAATCTGCCAGCAGGGGTCTCTGTCCTCAGCATCCTGGAGATGAGGCCCAACGACGCGCGCTCATCCGCGCGCGACGTCAGACAGTCGACGCCGGAACACGAGCAGCGCCGGTAAGCTGAGCGTGGTCACCGTCCGAACCCACGCGAGGAGGCATTCATGGACAAGCGAGATCGCATCCGAGGGGCAATGATCGGCTGCGCCGCAGGAGACGCGCTGGGATACCCGGTTGAAGCGCTGTCAGAGGCCGCGATCGTCGAACGCTATGGCCTGCGCGGGATCACCGACTACGACTTGGACGAGAACGGAACCGCGCGTATCACCGCGGACACGCAGCTCATGCTGCTGAGCGCAAATGGGATCCTCTTCGCTCACACGCGAGGGGCCCTGCGCGGGATCATGGCCCCTGTGTACCAGTATTTCGACGCTTTCTACATGGACTGGTATCGGCTCCAGACAGAGAAGCAGCCACGCCGAGCCCGGTGCGGATGGATTAACGCCTACCCTGCCCTGTCCGCGAAGCGCGCGCTGTCTCCCACCGTCGTGAAAGTTGCCGCATCCAAGAAGTTCGGATCGATGGACGAGCCCATCAACGACTCGAAAGGCTCCGCGTGTCTGCTGCGGGCAGTCCCCATCGGCCTGTCCTACTTCCGCGACCCTGCCTACATTCTCGATCTGGGGGCAAACACCGCGGCGCTCACGCACGGTCACGAGCTCGCATGGCTGTCGTCGGCGGCGCTTGCGCTGATCGTCTCGCACATCATCCACAAGGAGCTGCCCATCACCGAGGCCGTGAATGAGACCTTGTCGGCCCTGTATGAGACGTTCTCCGATTCCCGCAAGACCGTGAACGAACTGTCGCGCACTATCCGCTCCGCCATGTCGCTTGCCACCTCAGCCTCGAGCGACCTGGATGCAATCCACGCCCTCGGCAAGGGGTGGGTCGCCGACGAGGCCCTGGCAATTGGCATCCTGTGCGCGCTACGCCACGAGAACGACATCGCGGGAGCAATGACATTCGCCGCCAACCACGGCGGAGACTCCAACAACACGGCGGCAATCGCGGGGACGCTCGTCGGAGCGCGAAGCGGTTTCAATGCGATCCCCGACAGGTTCGTTGACAGGCTCGAGCTCGTCGACGTCATCCTCGAGCTGGCCGACGACGTCACCACGGATTGCCCGATGAGCGAGTGGGGCCCGCGTAATCCCGTGTGGGAGCACAAGTACATCTACCACGACTACACCTATTGGCGCAGGCGTACCCCGGAGCCCAAGGAGGCCAAGGAAAACGTGGAAAACGAGGACAAGCAGACTGACTAGGCCAGCGACCCTGTGGAGCTACAGTTCGAGCCTCATGTGCACGAGCTCCTGGTAGCCCACAGTCGTGGACCGGTAGCCCCGGGGGTTGCGCCCGTACTCCTCGAACCCCGCGCGCCGGTAGAGGGACACCGCGCGTTGATTGTCAGCCACTACCTCGAGCTCGAGCTGGGTGTAGCCCGCCCGGCGCGCACAGTCGATGCACGCCTCCATGAGCGCTCGGCCGATCCCCAACCCCCAGTACTCCTTGAGGATGCTGATCCCAAAGCGCGCCCGGTGAACTACCTTGCGCCTGCTGCCCACCGCCGTGATTCCGGCGCTCCCCACGATCCGCCCACCGAGGACGGCGACGAGCTCAACCTCATTGTCACTGCGTTCCGTTTCCGCCAGCGAGCGAGCCTCTTGTTCATCGTCGACGCTTTGCTCGTCCGGGTATGACAGCAGGTAGTCAGTCTCGGAATGCGTGCGCTGCATGACGTCACGCAGCGCGCAGGCATCCGACGCGACGGCATTCCGCACGAGGAGCTCCGTCCCGCCCGTTAACAGCACCGTTTTGGCGTACCTCATCGTCGGCCTCCTCGTCTCCCTAGCCGCACGGTTCTTGACAACAGTGTGAACGCCCCACAGCATACTGTCAGCCTGAAATAGCTACACGCTCCAGACCTCAGCCCGTCCCAATGACCGGGCAGCGCTGACGGCAACCATCAGGCAGAGACAGGACCGTTCAAGCAGCTTGACCCGCTAGGGACAACACCATTGCACATTGACACCAGGGTGAACTAGAATACATTGTATTCAGCTTGAGGAGGTCACCATGCCCACCATGACCATGCGCCTCGACGAAACGGACGCCGAGGTCGTGCGCAAGTACGCCGAATTTGAAGGAAAAACAATCTCTGACTTCGTTCGAGATGCCGTCTTCGAGAAGATCGAGGACCAGCAGGACCTCGCAACTCTGCGCGAGGCAATCGCAGCAGACAACGGCGTTCGCTACACCCACGAGCAGATACTCGCGCAGCTGGGCCTGTAAATGTCCTACCACGTCGAATACAGCGACACAGCCCTGAAACAACTGAAGAAAATGGACCGATTCGACGCGCGACTCATCACGTCATGGATCGGCAAAAACCTTGAAGGCTGCTCCGACCCCCGCATCCACGGCAAAGGCCTGACCACCAACCGATCAGGCGAGTGGCGCTACCGCATCGGCAACTACCGCGCTCTGTGCATCATCGAAGATGACCGCCTCATTATCGAAGTCTTTTCCGTCGGGCACCTCCGACACATCTACCAGTGATATCACTAGCAAGGCCCCGGCACACGATCGACTCTGTGCACTTCACGCGAACTCGCCCCAGCCTCGTTCATAGTCCCAGGCACGAGAACGTCGACTAAATCGCGTCGCCGCCATATCCTGGGTGGAGGGCCTCAACGACGTGTGCCCTATCGACAAAGAGGGAGATTCGCAATGAGTGGCATCGACTGGGAGGCTGCGGCAAACCACTGGATCGCGCAGGAGAGCGCAGAGACGCGCATGCCCGCGGCTGACTTGGTCACGGAGATCGAGGCCTTCCTGGCCAGGCACAAGATCTGCACGCTGGCGACCGCCGGGAACGGTATCGTGCGCAACACGACGGTCGAATATCTCTACGCCGAAGGGGCGTTCTGGATCATCAGCGAGGGCGGCCAAAAGTTCCGCACCCTGCAGGCCAACAAAAACGTGTGCCTGGCGATCCATGACGACGACATTTCTTTCGCGACGCTGGCGGGCTTGCAGGTCACGGGCACCGCCGAGGTTGTGGAGCCTTTCGGTGCCCACTACGCCCACGCCTGCGAGCTGCGGGGTCTCCCCATGGAGCGCCTGCGCACCATGCCCTTCGTCATGAACATCATCAAGGTGACCCCCACGCGCTTCGACTACGTCAACGGCACGCTGAAAGAGCGAGGCTTTTCCCCGCGCCAGCACATCGACTTCTGAGGAAGCGGCTAGAGTCCGGGGGCGCGGACAACCCACACGCCCGAACGGGGACTCCCCTGACGCTCAAGCGCGCCTTCTTCTTTCAGTTGCGCGACCATACGCTCGGCGCTCCGCTTCGAGCACCCAAGATATTGCGAAAGCTGAGTGACAGTGGACTGCGGGTTATCCCTAAGGAAAGCAAGCGCACGGGCTCGAGCCATATCCTGCGAGCTCGACGGCTTCGCATACGGAAGAATCGATTCCCGAATCGCCTCGAGCATGAACTCCACGAAACTCTCGCACGAACCGGTCGCACCCGAGCGGGCCAAGGCCTCGTAATAATCCGCCTGCCGCCTCCTGATCGCGGACTCGATGGGCACCCAGGCCAGCACCGGACGCCACCGCGACAACAGTAGTGTGTGCCAGAGACGTCCCGTCCGACCATTCCCGTCAGAAAAGGGGTGGCAGAACTCGAACTCGAAGTGGAAGACACACGAGGCAAGCAGCGGATGCAAACGCGTCGCACGCAGCCACTCGAAGATGCCTCCCATGACCTCGGGGACGTAGGCTGCCGGACTCCCCGCATGGATGAGAGTACCCCCGTTGAACACACCGACATTGCCCGACCGAAAACGCCCAGCATCAGGGACGAGGCCATCCATCATCACGCGGTGGACCCGCAGCAATTCCTCCACCGAATAGGGGTCAAGGCTGGGAATGAGGTCGTAGGCTGCGCCTGCGTTTTCTACTTCGAGGATGTCGCGCCGGTCTCCGAGAACCCGCTTACCGTCAATAATCGCGCTCACCGCACGTTCGTCTAGTTTGTTTCCTTCGATAACGAGCGAGGAGTAGATCGTGCGGATCCGCAGCTCCCGACGCAGCGTCGGGCTGGTCGACAGTGGTGCTTGAGGCGACAGCATGCCGACGAGCTCAGCGATCTCCATGCAGAGCGCATCAATCACGTCGGTGCGTTCGAACGACGGTTCGTATGCCATGATCGCCTCCTATTACCGCCACAATTATACCGTCATTGGCGGTAATCAAACAGAGGCCCGCAATACGATTCACCTCTCCCCAGACAGAAGGGTAACCATTGCACATTGACACCAGGGAGAACTAGAATACATTGTATTCACCACCGGGAGGTCACCATGCCCACCATGACCATGCGCCTTGACGAAACGGACGCCGAAGTCGTGCGCAAGTACGCCGAATTTGAGGGAAAAACAATTTCCGACTTCGTTCGAGATGCCGTCTTCGAGAAGATCGAGGACCAGCAGGACCTCGCCACCCTGCGCGAGGCAATCGCTGCAGATAACGGCGTTCGCTACACCCACGAGCAGGTACTCGCAGAGCTGGGCCTGTAAATGTCCTACCACGTCGAGTACAGCGACACAGCCCTCAAGCAACTGAAGAAAATGGACCGATTCGACGCGCGACTCATTACGTCATGGATCGGCAAAAACCTCGAGGGCTGCTCGGACCCCCGCATCCACGGCAAAGGCCCCACAGCCAACCGATCAGGCGAGTGGCGCTACCGCATCGGCAACTACCGCGCCCTATGCATCATCGAGGATGACCGCCTCATCATCGAAGTGTTTTCCGTCGGACACCGCCGACACATCTACCAGTGATCACACGGCCACACCGGCATCATCCAGCATTACCGCCAGTTTTATACCGCCACTGGCGGTAATCGCGTTGCGCCCAAGGAGAGCTGACCGATAAACGGCAGGAGGCCTCGTCAATTGACGAGGCCTCCATGAAGTCAACTCTTGACACTCGTTGCCGTCGGGTACGGAATCACCTCAAGGTGCCCAGAGACGAGCTCACCCAGGAACACCTGCTTGACCGAGGAGTACCCCAACTTCTTGAGTTCCTCCTTGATCCAGGCTTTATCCTTGCCTGCAAGAAGGAGACCATCAGGTACGAGCTGACCGTCAGTCACGAGCGGCAGGAGCGAGCGCTTCGAGCCGTCACCTCGCACGCGAATCGTCAAAGACCCGTTGGTTTCCATGATCGCTGCGGCAACGTCACCCACGCTGGCAATCTTCTGCTCACGCAGGCTCCTACTCAGTCCCTCCGCGGTCATTCCCACCTTCGCGCAGCGCGCAATATCCACTTCACCATCACGAACGATCAGCTCGGGCTGACAGGCCGCAAGCTTCTTAAAGGTTTTGCTGGTATCGATGAGGATCTTCGTCGCGATAACAACGAGCGACCAGATCAAGATGATGACGAGAAACTGCAAGACGGAAATCGACGAGTTGTAGATGACGCCGCCGATGATGCCGCCCAGCACATAGTTCTGCACCTGATTGAGAGGCGTATTCAGCGAGAAGTCGCGCTTTCCCAAGATGTTGATCTGGAGCAGCATCGTGAGGATACCGAGCGCGAACTTGATAGCCGTCAACGTGTAGAAGTCCATGTCAGTGCTCCCCGTTCACATAGATGCCATGGTCGATAATGTGCGTGCGCTCAAGAGTGAAAGAATTGTTGTCATTATTGAGATGGACGGTGTAGTCCTCCTCGTTAAAGCGCACGATCATCCCGTCCTGCAGGGACGTCTTATTCACCATGACATCGCTCGCCTGGACACCGTGATCGACGGCGACACCCTCCATGAAACCCACGAGGAGCTGGGCCTGGGACTGCTGGTCACTGAGCCTCAGGTACTGCTCGGTCTGGATCCCCAGGAGCACGAGCGAGAACACCAAGAGGCCAATACCCGCGTCACGCCAGCGGGTTTTCACCCGGTTACGCAGATACAGGGCACTAAAAGCGAGAGCCACAACGAGCAAGACAATGATCGCAGCTAGACGCCGCGTCGAGTCCAGGCTCTGATGCGAGACGATGTAGTCGAGGGTGTAGAAATCCATGCGCTATCCATGTTGTTGCAGGTCACTCAAACAGGGTCACACTAGCACCGCATGCCCCACGGACAGAGAGCACATCCACCCCTGGCTCCGCGCGATGACTCACATGTCGAGGCAGACACCGACAGGAGGCCTCGCGTAAATCGACGAGGCCTGCGCCCAGAGTGCGTGAAACGCTCAGTTGGTCCCGTGAAACGCCCAGGCGCGTCCCCGCACGCCGCGCGCAATGTAGCTGGCGCCGGCAAGCGTCAGGGCGAGACCGAGGCCCGTGTAGAAGAAGGCGATAAACCAGTCGGGGAAGACGCCCGCGGCGCGCATTCCGATGCCGAAGGACATCATGATTGCCATCATCATGTAGCTCTTGCGATCGAAGAATCGGACGACGTGGTGGCGCTCCCCCTCCAGGTCGGCGATGCGCTGGGCGTTCTTCTTGACGAGCTTGGAAAACATCGGATGGAACGCGCAAAAGATGGCGACAGCGCCGCCCGCGAGCGCAAGGAAAATAATCGCCGCGACTCCGCGCATGTCGATGGCCGCGCGCACGCCGAGGATCGCGACGTTCAGGCCGGCGAGCAGCCAGACGATGCCGGCGACGGCGATCAGGGGCTGCTTCTTGATGCGGAATCGACTCATTATTTTGTTTCCTTTTCGTCTGCGGTGTCGTCATACAGGGCGGCATCGAGGAGGGCGAACAGCGTCTCGCATTCGCCGCCCTCCATGAGGGAGGCAAAGACGGCGCGCAGCACGTATCGACACAGGGCCTCAGCACTCATGGGGCCGACGAGCCGGGAGCGATCCACGGCCTCGTCCGCGTTGAGGACGCGCGCGAGTCCGCGCTCGATGTGGGCGAGCATGGGGGCGCGTACGGCCTCGAGGGCTTTCTGTTCGCTGCTGGGGAGGCGGCGCATCTCGGCGAACCAGTCGACGCTCATGCCGGCGCGCGCGGCGCACAGAGCCTCGCGGAATCGCCTCACGTAGGAGGTGAAGCGTTCGCCGGGGCGCACGGCACACAGCTCGTCGGAGAGGTTCTCGTCGAAGAAGCGGGTGAGCACGGCGGCCGTCAGGTCCGCCTTGGTCGGGAAGTAGCCGTAGACCGAGCCGACCGCAATGCCGCACGCGGTAGCGACCTTGCGCACGGAGAGCGCGGAGATGCCGTCGCGCGAGGCGATGGCGTAGGCCTGGCTGACCAGCTTCTCCGGGTCGATCACTTGTTTGGGCACGAAATCCTACTGTCTTGCGAGCTGCGACAATCCTTAATGAACAGTGTTCAGTATAGGCCTGAGCGCGGATGCGTCAACAGCAGGCACCAGGGATCACACCACTACCACCAGCAACTCACCACACACTGACGAGGCCTCCCCAGCTTGACCGGGCAAGCCTCGCTGCCAGACTCTCTCCTGGCGCTTGTGCGCGCTGCGCCCACTGCAGCCTGCGTCATATTGTTTTGCGAGCGCATGTATTCGAGCAGATCCACGTGTCATCCTCCTTGATTCGGGGTTGCCGCTTCGTTACGACGCACCCTACTCCACCACAAGCATCGCGACGGCCGGATCGACAAGACACCCCGGCCTCGTCCCACGAATCAGGGACGAGGCCGGAGCTTTGAGTCCATGCCGTCCAGTATCGGTGCCATTAGGTGCTCGATCTCGACAATTGCTTTGGTCATTTCATATCTCCCTTCGTTGTTGCCAACCAGGGAGTTATGAAACGCAATCATTAGGCCGCCGACTTCTCCGCGTTCCCCTTTATGCGCTTGATGATTTCGACGAGCATCAGCTGGTGCTCGGTGTCGAACAACCGCACGAATGACTGGGGCCTGTCGAAAGGTGCCTGGGCGAGCGCTGCGGGCTCCATGTAGCCATTGGCCTCGATGTAGTCGATCACGCGGTGGACGAAGGCGATTTGCTGCTCGGTGAGGCTCTCGTCGTTGATGAAGTCTGCGAACGCTTCCATGGCGGCTGAATGATCGAGCTTCACCACCTTGCGCACCAGCAGGCCGAACGGCGTGTCCCCGTACGCCCTGTTGTAATCGTCCGCGGTCCCTAGCTTTTTTGTGAATATCTTCTCGAGCTCGCCGTACTCCATGTCCGTCATCGGCTTGTTCATCCGCAGCTTGTTGATGACAAGGTTGTCGCCGTAGTCCACGAGAAACCGGTTCACCTTCAGCTTGTAGTCCGCGAAGTCCTCGTCGGGGTTCAAGGTTACGCCATAGACCGTGTCCCCGATGGGGTCTGCAAGCGCTGTGTAGATGATCTTACGATTTGCCCCCTGGTTCACCAGGAATTTCACGATGCCGCGGAGCTCCTTTCGGATGCGCTCAAGGTCCAGGGCGCTGATATCGTCGAAGAAGTGCTCGTCGGTAACCTCCTGCAACACGGGCAGCTTCTCCTTGACCTGCGGGATGGTGATCATCTTCTGCAGCCCGAGCGAGATGGTCACGAGCTTCTTGCGGTAGGTTTCGCCCCCCAGCCCGTCGCAGAGCGAGCACATGAAGCCGTACATGAGTGCGTCGAAGCGCAGCGCGTCCACGTCTTCCTCGTCGTTGTGGACGAGCGGCGCGATTTCCACCTGAAGCTCGCTCAGGTCCATGTCCTTGATGAACGTGTAGGAGGCCTCTTGCTTGTACTTCTGCACGCATGCGCGGTGCAGACGAACGCTCACGAGCTCCTCGTCAAGCTGGACAACCTGGTAGTGGATGCCGTCGACGATCTCCGAGCGCCACGACTGCCAGTCGTCCCCGGCGAATTCTGCGGTTTGCAGGGTCTTCGCCAACTGTGCTTGCCGCGAGAAGATCGTCTCGGAAAGCGATGCGCCCGTCTTGCCCTCCACGGCGTCGCCGCCTTCGCCGAAGTAAGCAAAGTTGCGGCACCAGTCGAAGATGAAGAACCGCTCCTTGTCGGAATAGGCGCCGCCCGGATGATCCGTATCAAGTGGATCGACCACGTCCAGACCGGGTCTCAGCCTGGTCCCACGCCCGACCATCTGCCAGAACTTAATCTTCGAGCGCACCTTCTTGAAGAATACGAGGTTCACGATCTCGGGCACGTCGATGCCGGTGTCCATCATGTCCACCGATACGGTGATGACGGGCAGGGGCTTCAACTTGAACTCGTCGATAATGGTGTGCGAGTAGTCATCGCTGTGCACGACGACCTTGATGTAGCCACCCTTGGCGAGCTTTGGGTAGAGCTTGCCGAAGCGTTCCTCGATGTATTGCGCGTGGTGCTGGTTGGCGGCGAAGATGATGGTCTTGCCCAGGGACTCCCCGCTGTTCACGTGGATGCCCTGCTCCATGAGCACCTGCAGCACGTTGTCCACGGTCTGCTCGTTGAAGAGCCAACGGACGATGTCTGTCTCGGAAATGAAGTCGGGCGTCTCGTAGCCCTCGGCTTCGAAGTCCTCGTCTATGCGCTCCTTGTCCTCGTCGGAAAGGTCGTCGTAGGTGATTCCCTCATCCAGAAAGTCCGTATGCGTCTCGATGCCGAGGTAGGGCACCAGGTAGTGGTCCTGGTACACGGCGGTCTCGTACTCGTACACGTAGGTGGGTACCCCGCGCTCGACTTCGAAGAAGTCGTAGGTGTTGCGGTCGACCTCGTTCGCAGGCGTTGCGGTGAGCCCCACCACGAGCGCGTCGAAGTACTCGAAGATGGCCTTGTACTTCTTGAAGATGGAGCGGTGCGCCTCGTCAACGATGATGAGGTCGAAGTGTGCGGGCGTGAACATACGGTTGCCGTCGTCGTTGCGCACGGAGTCGATGGCGTTCAGCATCGTGGGGTAGGTGGAGAAAACGATGCGCGCATCGCGCTCGTCCTTATTTTTGCACAGGTTACACAGGCTCACGTTGGGCAGGTACTCCTGGAATGCGTGCTTCGCCTGGCTCACCAGCGCGATGCGGTCCGCCAGGAACAGCACATTCTTCGCCCGGCTGCTGCGCATCAGCACGTCCGTGAGACCGGCGGACACACGCGTCTTGCCGGTTCCGGTGGCCATGACGAGCAAACTTCTGCGATGCCCCTCTTCGATGTTTGCGCACACGCGGCGGATTGCCTCGACCTGGTAGTAGCGGCCGGAGATGTTCATGTCCACCTTCACCGTGGAGAGCGGCTGCACCGTCCCGCGACGGTTAAGAATCGTGGCGAGCTCTCCCTGGCTAAACACGCCGCTCACCTTGCGCATGGGCGCGGACTCGTCGTCCACGAAGAACGTCTCGAAGCCGTTCGACAGGAAGATGAGCGGTCGGTACCCGTACTTCGCATTCAGGCAGTCAGCGTAGAGACGCGCCTGCTGAAGGCCCTTCTGAGGGGAGTACATAGTTCGCTTCGCCTCGAGGATGGCGAGCGGCTTGGCGTCCTTCCCGATCAGGAGATAGTCGATGTAGCCCGTGCCTGTGCTGTCGCCTACCTCAACCGGCATGCCGTGGACCTCGAACTCCTCTATCGCATCGTCGCCCAAGGACCAGCCGGCGATAGCCAAGTCTGTGTCAATGTAGAGCTTGCGGGTCTTATACTCGCTGATCTCTTCGGGGTTGAATGTGCGCTCGGAGGTGTTCTTCTCCTTCGCCTTCGCGAGCTGGTCGCTCATCGCGGCGACCTTGGCCTCGAGCTCCTTAATCGTCGCTCCTTGGCTTGCGAGTAACGTCTCGCGCTGTTTGATCGTCCGGATGGTTTCCTTCGTCAGGGGAACGCCTGCCGGCGGGATCTTCTTCTCGTCGAACGTCCGTTGCTCGTAGTCGGGGCCGTAGCAGTAGTCGATCCAGTCCACAAAGTCGAACAGCGCCCGTAGCGAGAGGATAGCTTCCTGCGGACGGACGTTGCGCTCCGTGTGCACGGAAAGGTTGCCGAGTTTGTTCACGGCGACGAGCTTGCGCCAGACTCGCTCATCTACGCAATGCTTGAACGAATACTCGTGGATGAGTGACGAGAGGTTGTCCTTGTAGGGCACCTGCATGGTACTGTCCGCTGCGTAGACCCACTTGACCGCGAGCTCGAGGGCCTTCCTGCAACCGACCGCACACATCGCTGGCGAGGTCGCGAACACCTTCTCCGCCTCAATGCACGCATCGGCGAAGAGGTCGTACCTACCGTCGTCTCTCTTCAGAAAATCGAAGTTCATGGCCTCTTCCTACTCCCCGAAATATTCCTGTGCCAGGCTGTCGTAGAGCGTCTGTAGCTTGTCGATGGCCTGCTGGGTTTCAAATTCCAATTTGTCGACCTGTTGGACGAAGGCTGCGAATTCGTTCTGAGCGTTGATCGAGGGCAGTGCCACAACAGCCTGACCGACAATCTTGGCGTTAAGATTCTTCATCGTTTGACCGACCGCATTGCGCTCTAAGGCATCTTTAAACGATGGGAAAGAGAGAACCCTCTGCAGGTAGTCCGGTCGGCACTTATCAGAGGGCCTCACTATCATGCTACCTGTTCCGCATAGATAACCTGAGCTGTAAACGACCGCGCATCGGCCTATTTCACCTCGGCGACCAAGAACAACGTCTCCAGGTTCAAGGTGGTAGGCTTCCATCTCCTGATACTTCTCTTCGCTGATGGTGAGATCGTTGGCCGGAACGATTTTGCCATCAGCAATGTGCGACGGATTGACCAACGGATGCCCGCCTGTGATGTAGTCTTGCTTGTGGAGGGAACTCCCAAACGGCCCAATCTTCAGAGTGCAGAAATCCTTGATTGCTAGTTTCGGCCAAGGCGAGGATTCATCGATTGGGTCCCCGAACATTTCGACAAACCGGGATTTGACCAATTCGTCTAGCATCTCCAGCATGCGCTCATACTGTTCTACTAGCTGTCCATGTTTGCGGAAGACGGCCGCAATCGCCTTCTGTTCAGAAAGACTTGGCAAAGAAACGGAAGCGTTGCCGTAATCCTTGAAGTAGATGTGCGGAATAGTCGCGCCGGTGTAGTACGAACTAAGATTCATGGCCTTCAATAGATGCTGCAAGTAATACAGGTCTACACCATCATTCGGCTTAATCGCCTGCATCGTTCCAAGAACCGACGATTTTGCTTCGCATACCATTACGCGACCGACCCCTGCTCCATCCTTAACCACGGCAAGGTAGGGATGTTCGAATTGATATGTTGAAGAATAACCAATGATTCCCGGCGCACCGTAGATTGCATAAGGCCCGTCGTTCGCTACGTCCTTCTGTCGCAAGCTGGAGCTTCCCTTATGGCAAATGGCCTTCAGCTGCGTTCTACTCATTGGCACTGTCTCCTGAGAGCATGGTCTCAAGTTCGGCGAGGCCGTTAGCGATACTTTCGTTCAGCACTTTCAAGTCTGCCAGAATCTCGCTCGCAGGAGGGTACTCCTTGCGCTCATAGATGGTTTCCGTGTACTTGTTGAAACTAAAGTCGTAGTCGTTCTCGACGATCTCCTCGCGTGGCACAAGGAAGCTCTTGTCGGTACGGGAGCGGTCCTTCTCAGCAGCGAGGTTGTCCCAACGTTGCAGGATGTCGGGGATGTCGTCGTGCTTCTCGTCAGGGTCGCGCTTGTCGTCCAGCGTGAAGCCGTCGCCCTCCATGTTGTATAGCCACACGTCGTCAGTCCCACCTGCGTCGGTTTTGGTGAAGACGAGGATGGCGGTGCTGACCCCAGAATACGGCTTGAAGACACCGCTCGGCATGTAGACGATAGCCTCAAGGCGTTGGTTGTCTACGAGCTCCTCACGAAGCTGGCGATACGCCTTCGAATTCGTGCGGAAAAGCACGCCGTTCGGCACGATGCAGACGCAGCGCCCGCCGAGCTTGAGCATGCGTAGGAACAGCGCAACGAACAGCAGCTCCGTCTGCTTGGAATCGACGATTGCCTTCAGGCTGTTGTCGATGTCCTCGGCGTCGACCGATCCCGTGAATGGCGGGTTGGCCAGCACGACGTCGTACTTGCCACGTACCGTGTTGTTTTTCGAGATGCTGTCCAGGTAGCGGACGTCCGGCTGGTCGACCGAATGCAGCATCAGGTTCATCGCGCTGACGCGCAGCATTGTCTGGTCCATCTCAAAGCCGGAGAACTGCGGGCTCCTGCCGTTCTTGCCCGCGAAGCAGTCCCATGCATCCGCGTCCATCTGGTCTGCGTGCTTGTCGCGGATGTGCTCTGCTGCCGAGATGAGAAATCCCGCAGTGCCGCATGCCGGATCACAGATGAGTTGGTTGGGTTTCGGATCGACGAAACGCACCATCATGTCACGGATGTGCTTGGGCGTGCGGAACTGCCCGTTTGTACCGGCAGTGTTCAGCTTGGAGAGCATGTACTCGTATAGATCGCCCAGGTCGGCGATGTTGTCTCCGAGGCTCTCGAACAGGGCGTCGATGCCGTCGACTGCCTTCTGCAGCGTCTTCGGCGTTGGAATGCCGAACGTAGCGGATTCCATGCTGCGAGTGAACGCGGAATCCTCCCCGAGGCCCTTGATGAAGGGGAAAGCAAACTCGCTCACCGTCTTGTACATGGTCTCAGCGGGTTTGTCCTTGAAGCAGCTCCAGCGCAGCTCACTGCCGTCGATTTCTACTCCCGCGACGCTCGTGTACGACTTGGGGAAGATGTGCTCCTGGCCTACTCCCAGAAGCGTCTCCATCTTCTCGATCTCGAACTCGCGCTCGTCGAGCTGGTGCATGAACATCAAGTACGTGAGTTGGCTTATGACCTCGAGCGGGTTGGTAATGCCGCCCTCCCACATCTTCTGCCAGATGTCGTCGACCTTGTTCTTGGTGGCTCCTGTGATCACGTTCCACCTTCTACTGGTTTGGTTTGGATAGTTCGCTCATCATGCACATTCGCATGAACGCAGAAAAGCTCATGCCGCGAAGTTCCGCGGCCTCCTTCGCACTGTCGCGGAGGTTCTCGGGGATCCGGAAGGTGACCGCGACCTGCTTTCCCTCTGCAAGATAGCTGCGGATGTCGGTCTCGTCCGCATTGCTCTTCACGAGGTCGTTGTACGACACGGCCTTGCCCCGCTTCTTTGCATTTTGCAATATGTTTGCATGCTGCAAACTATATACTTAACGAAAGCAATCCGCACTACCTTCTGGCCGTCGCACTTCTTCGGGAGCATCGTCGCCTCTACCGAGGGAGACGACTACATCATTAATGACGGTCAGCAGCGCCTCACCACCGTCTCGCTCCTGCTTCTCGCGCTTATGAACCTGATCAAGGAGGGAAAAGTTGCTCACGACTCTTCGCGCCTTGCCGACAAGATCAGAGAAGACGGCAGCGTCATAGGGTGTAAGCAATTTGTGTGGTAGTGGTGCTGTTGGAGGGGTTGGTTGCGACCTGTCGTCGAATGCTCAGTGTTGAGGATCACGCGGCGATTATGGTGGGGCTGGAGGCTGGCTTATCCCAGGTGCATATCGCCCGCTCGATTGGGCGCAGCACCTCGGTGGTGTGCCGTGAGATCGCCCGCCACCGGGGTCCTGGCGGCGCGCACAAGGCGCAGGACGCCGGTTTCACAGTCCACGTACGCCAGATTGGAGTGCGCGGAGTCCCCGAAGCCGTTGCATTCTCGAGCCCCACCGCTTCCAGCGAGCAGGACGAGGAGCTCCCTGGCCGCATCCTCAAACCTGCGCTCCCATTCGGCCTGCGTCATGTTGTTTTGCGAACGCATGTATTCGAGCAGATCCACGTGCCATCCTCCTTGATCCAGGGCTGCCGCTTCGCTACGACAAACCCTACTCGACGCGACGTATCACAAACGAATGATTGACAAGAAGCCCCCGAAGATCATCACGCCACTTCAACCCCCACCCACTTCACGAGCCCCTCGTAGCACACAGCACCATCGGCAACACCCAGCATCACCGAAAGGAACTCCGCATGGTCAGGCGTAAAACCGACACCACACATCCTGAGATACGTGCCTAGCAGAGCGGCACCAGTTCGCTTGTTTCCATCCAGGATGGGATGCCCCGAAATAATCCCAACAGCGTACCGACACGCTTTCTCGACTGCACTTGGGTAGAGCTCCTCACCCCCAAAAGTCTGGAAGGGTTGGGCGAGAGCCGAGGCCAACATCCCCTCGTCTCGCACGCCATCAAGACCACCGAAGCGAGCAATCGCAGCCGAATGGATGGCACACACATCGTCCCGAGAAAACGCGAAAGCGATCACTTCGCAAGCTCTTCAAACACGTCCGCGTAGGCATCCATGAAGTCGACAGCAACATCGGCAGCACTCGCCGACTGCTGCGCAGGCTGAATGACCACCCAAGGCCTGTTGTTCTTGAGGATCGTGACAGGCTTCCCCGTCCTATTCACCTCTGCTG
>ERZ773213.912-NODE-912-length-16539-cov-6.880308_pt1 | contig 16539 bp, 16 predicted proteins | sample MGYA00580996_ERZ773213 | MGnify/ENA primary metagenome ERZ773213 (study PRJEB29015, sample SAMEA2738152) | human oral metagenome | biome: human oral; feature: human-associated habitat; material: saliva | place: China | collected 2197 ...
TGGCCATACTATTGGAGATACAGTTCATGTATATACTCCAGTACCACAAGAAAGCTATGATTTAACTATTCTTGATGTAACTTACTCAAAAGACTAAAACTGATTTTGAACGTTGTTATATCGTCATATAAGCAACGCTAAGACTGTAAAAACTGGATTTCGATAAATGTATCGACTTTACGAAAAAACAGCTTAGAGTTGCTTATTTTTCCATATAGAAAAGGAGTTTAAAAATTGGAAAAAAGCAGAAAAGAAAAAACGACAGATAAAAAATTGCTTCTAAAGCGATTTCTCATAGTACTTTTAATCATTCTATCGTGTGGAATGGCTTATTCTTATTACTTAGTAAAAAATGCTGAATCTAAATTGGAAGTAACTTATAAACCAATAGAAAATCATGAAGAAAATAAAGTTATCGAAGCTACTAAACCAATGTCTATTCTTTTAATGGGAGTAGATACTGGAAATAGTGAAAGAACAGAAACATGGGCTGGTAATAGTGATAGCATGCTTGTTATGACTATCAATCCTAAAACAAAGAAAACAACAATTACAAGCTTAGAACGAGATATACTTACAGAAATTGAACATGATGGAGAAACAATTCAAGCTAAATTAAATGCAGCTTATCAAATGGGTGGAGTTGATTTAGCAATTCCTACTATTGAAAAAATGCTAAATATGAAGTTTGACCATTACTTGTTAATCAATATGAATGGCTTAGCTAAATTAGTCGATGCTGTTGGTGGAGTTGATGTTGAAAATAAATTAGGATTTCCTATTACTATCCAAGACCAAGAAGTAGATAATCAAATTGTAATTGGAACAGGTAAACAACACTTAAATGGCGAGGAAGCATTAGTTTATTCAAGAATGAGATACCAAGACCCAGAGGGTGATTATGGACGACAAAAACGCCAACGTGAAGTTATCCAAGCTATTATTTCTAAAATGATTTCATTTGATAGTTTAGGTAATTATTCTGAGATTCTTGAAGCAGTAAGTACTAATATTCAAACAGACATTCCGTTAAATTCAAGCAATATGATGAATTTATTAGGCTATAAGAGTAGCTTGAACAATATTGAACAATTCCAACTTGAAGGTGATGATGCTACTATTGCGGGCATTAGTTATCAAATCGCTAAAGCAGATAGTTTATTAGAAATTCAAAATAGAATTAGAGAAGAACTTGGCGAAGATAAAGTAACTAAATTAAAGACAAACGCTGTTATCAATGGAACAAGTACTCACAAAAACTCAGAGGAATCTAAAACTGTAGATTCTTCTGATGATGATTCATATTTTACTTACAAGAAAGAAGAATAAGAATGATTTTACGATTTCAAGTACTTGAACATGAAAAAAGACCAAAAGTTATAGATTTTGAATTTGATAGTATTAGCAAAGCACTTGATTTTCTTATGAAAGGGCGACCATTATCTGATTTTAATTTTGATGTAAGTCAATACTTGCTTTACACAAGAGGCAATATTGATAGTATTGTTTATCAAGTAACTCTATTAGATAAAGAGAGTGGAAAGAATATTGCTTTAGAAGATTTGACTTTCGAAGTGATTACTAGATATATTGATATGCAAGAATTTATTGAAAAGGTTTGTTTAGAAGATGAGTTGGAAGCTTATGCAGAAGAAGCCAAAGAATTATACCCGGGTTCAGCTGCACTACTTATGACAATTCATACTTACAATGGATTACCAACAGAAAGAGTGGTTTAGACCACTCTTATTTTTTTATGGTTGACTTTTCATAAATCTTGTTATATAATACAATAGAAATGAAAGAATAAAGGAGTTTTTAATTTGAAGAAATATTTTATTTTAGGCGCTATGTTATTTAACTTTACTCATACAACAGTTCATGCAGATTCACCAACTATTCAAGATTCTGCTAAAGGAGAACTATTGTCTGATACTTCTGTTTCAACATTAACAGAATACAAAGAAAAAATTGCTAAACTATCAGAACTCACAATAAAAGAAAAAGAAGATTTCTTTAAAGAGCTTTATGCAGCTTCATCTAAAAATGACTTTGAAAAAGTTCTAAAAAAAGCTAATTCAAAAAACAATCAACACGTTATTGAAAAACAAGAAAAAGAAAAAATTGCTAAAGAAAAAGCAAAAGCAGAAAATGATAAAAAACCTATGAAAGTGTTTGAAATTACTGCTATTTATGAATCTGGTAATCGTAACCCTGGAGCTATTTTAGGAACACTTGAAGATGGTGCTGGAATGAATTACGGCACATATTCATTGACTCAAAAATATACAATGAAACCTTACTTAGAATTTTTAAGTAAAAATTATCCTGAGCTACGCTCTCAATTAACAGGTGAAATTAACTCTGATGAATTTAATGCTTCATGGAAAGCTTTAGGAGAAACAGAAACAGAAAAATTTAAAGCTTCTCAAGCACAATACATTTTTGAAGCTAATATTCTTCCAGTATTAGAAAAACTCAAAAAAGAAACTGGAGTAGATTTCTTAGACGGGGCTCATTCAATTGGTTCTATTGGAATGATTTCTGGCATGATTCACAATGCTGGTCACGCATGGTATTCAATCATTAAGGATGCTGCCATTATAACTAAAAATGAATCAACACAATTTAATGATAAAGCATTTGTTGAACGTATTGGTGGTTGGGTAAGAGATAATTACTCTGGAGTATACTCACAATCAATCCGTAACCGATACTCTAAACAAACACCTCAAGAAAAAGAACGTACAGAACTATTCACTTACACTAAGAAAGAAAATCTATAAAAGGAGCTTTAACTATGCTAAAACAAAAATGGAATAACAAATTTTATATTGGAAAACAAGAAGTGACTTTATTTGCTGTTTATTTGCCTGATTTATTGACAGATAAACCACAAGAATACTATTTCCATTTCAATCCAAAGACTAAAAAGTTTGAAATGCAAAAAGATAAGACTTTTGCTTATACGGCTTCTCAAGTATATTTTGATAGTACCTTTATTATTATTGCTCAACATAAAAAATCAGAACGTATGGATTTAGTTAATGATAAAACTTTCTTATTTGAGTTCTTTGATGAGCCAATGTATGAGGATGAAAAGGAATTGTTTTTAGAGCATGGTAAAGAAGAAATGGATAAAATCACTTCTAACTATAAGAATTTGAAAAAACTTTTAGAGGAAGTTGGTGACGGCTTCTTTAAACAAGATAAATTTATTTCTCAATATTTGAAAAAAGCATATGGTGAAGATTTTATTTTTACTATCACTCAAAATGAAAATGATTATCTTTTAGAGATTCTCAAGTATAATGGTAAAGATTTAGCACGTGCATTTTCAGTTAAATTTAATAAAGATTGGGGCAAGCAACGCACTTCAGCTATGTTGTACAATCTAAAATGGGAAAACTCAAGATTCCGCTCTGCAGTCAAAGAATCCGCAGAAAGTGTAAAAGAGCATGAAAAAGAAATGCTCGCAGATAAAGCTAAAAATATTTTATCTAATTGTAATATTGGTAAAGTAAGCAACATTACAAATAGAAAAGAAAACAATGAAATTATTATGATGGGCGACATTGCTTTATTTAGTGGAGGATTCCTTACAATTCACTTTACTGAAGACTTTACATTAACTAAGATTGTAAAATCAATTGCAGATAAAGATAAGGAAGAAGTTATTGATGGCATTACTTATGTGAAACCTGGCGCTTTTCGTAAAACATTTGCTAACATTAGTACAAAAATCAAATTGGAAGAAACTGAGAAATGGTTACCAATCCTAGATAAATTGTAAAAATATCTTATTCTTTGTTGACAATCTAGTAATTTTATTGTATTATATAACTATAAAGATAAAAGGATTGAAAAACATGAATTTACTAGAAAAATATAAACTTTTACAAAGAACAAACCTATCAAGCAATCAAGATATGCAACTTGGTATTGCTTATAAAAAAGAAAATGGATTAACTACAGTAAAATATTTACATAGTGGAGTTGATTTCACAAATCCTTTGTACCGAAATGCTCGTGGATTAACACTTGACTTACGAGGAAATGTGATTGTAAGAGGCTTTGAAAAATTCTTTAACTGGAAACAATTAAAAGAATATGAAAACTATTCAAAAGAATTTAAAGAACAATATTCAGAAGTAGCATATGAGCCAAATCATGAATATAACTTTTATGAAAAATTGGACGGCTCTTTAATTCTCCTATCTGCACACAAAAAACGTTTTGTAGCTGCAACTACTTCATCATCTTACAATCCATATACTCAAACAGCTCTAAAATATTTCTATAAAAAAGAAAATTATAGAGGGCTACTTAATTATTTACGTGCTAAAAATATTACTCTTGCATTTGAATATATTTCTATCAATAATCCAATTGTTGTTCACTATACTCATACAGACTATGTTCTTATTGGAGCTCATGACAACAAAACTGGCAAACGCTACCCACAAGATAAATTGAACCAAATTGCTAAACGTTTTGGATTTACACAACCTAAAGTCTATCAATATACTTTTGAAGAAATTCAAGATGTATTAGATAATCAAAAAGATATTGAAGGCTTCGTACTTGAAAATACTTATGGAAATCTTATTAAATTCAAAACAGAAGAATGGTTCCGCTTGAAAGACTACTATGGAATTTTCTTTGGGCCATTAACAAATGCTAAAGTTGTTACAATCATTGAAAGCTATCTTGATGATGAAATTGATGATTTAATCGCTGTTGAACAACAACATGAATATTATAAAGATTTAGGATTGCTTAATACTGTTCTAACTCATGCTAAATATTTTGAAGATGAAATCCAAAAATTTTATCAAGCAACAAAAGATTTAACTGACAAAGAATTAGGTTTGAATTGGAAAGATTATATGCCATCTTATGCTTTGCCTTGTGTTTTCAGCATAAGAAATGGTGAAGATTGGAGAACTATACGAAAAGGTCAAGGTGCTCCAAAATTAGCATTGCTAGTTCAAGATAAAATTAAAGAAGAAAAGGAAGCTGAATTAAATGGATAAAATAATCAATAATATGAGATACACTGATACTCATGTGTATTTCTTTACGGACGAAGCCCCGTTTTCAAATTTCTATAAAACACACTTTTACTATAAGGGATATAACTTGTTATTTTCAGAGCAAGGCTTTATGATTGAAAAAGCTCTATTATTTGATAAGAGTAAAGCAAGTTTAATTGCTCATGAAACTCATCCTTACAAGGCAAAAATGCTTGGTAGACAAGTTAGAAATTACAATGACGCTAAATGGAATGAAGTACGCTACGATAAAATGGTTGAAGTACTTCGTGCTAAATTTTCACAAAATGAAGATTTAAAACAAATCTTGCTTGAAACGGGTGACCGAATTTTAGTAGAAGGTTCTCCTTACGATAAGATTTGGGGCGTAAAAATTGACTGGAAAGATGATAAAATTCTTGATGAAAAAAATTATAAAGGTTTGAATTTGCTAGGAAAGGCACTTATGCAAGTTCGTAACGAGCTTAAATAGATTTTAAGGGTAGATATATCGTCATATTTTAAAAGCTAAGACTGTAAAATTGTAATTTCGATAAATGTATCGACTTTTCAGAAAAACAGCTTAGAAACAGTTTTAGAGAGGGTTGCTGCAAATGGTAACTCTCTTTAACATTTGACTTTTCGGTCAAGATATTGTAAAATAAAATTTATAATAAAAATAAAATAGTAAGGGATAAATATGAAAGATAATAAAACTGAAATCGAACAACTATCTCGGAGAGAAGTTTTTAAAATGACTCAAGAAACAAAACGAAAAAAACGTAGCAAAAGAGCTAATATTCTATTAACTCTATTGACAGTTGGTATTATAGGTGGAATTGCTATTGAGGGAATAAATCTTCTTTCAATCTATAATAGTAGCAAAGCTTGGCAAAAACAATCCAAAACACCAATTGCTTCTTTAGAACCTTATATGCTTTATCTAAGCCAAGAAGATATGGATAATCTTTCAGAATACACTTCAAGATTAAGTGTTGTATATGATAGTAATAAAGGTGTCTTTGCTGATGGAATTACACAAAATGACTTAGACGAATTGAAAAAAGAATTTGATAAGTTGGCACCATCTCTAAAAGAAAAAGAAGAAGCAAAATATAAATTGGTAAGTAATATGTGGAGTATGAAAGCTGATTATGATGCTATGTGGAATAAGGAACATACTGCATTATTAGACTCTACTACTCCTAAAACAGTAAGTGATTATGTGGATAAACACTGGAAAATCATGGATTCATATTTGGAAGATGATACTATTCAAAAAGAATGGCTAATCAATACTTATAATGAATTGTTTAAATTACGAGATGATACTGCTACTATTTCTGCTCTATTCAATATGTTTAATTCAACATTTGATGTGTCTGATAAAAAGATTATTGTTAAGAAAGATGTGGCTTCATCTGCTATTTCAGAATGGAGTACAACAAAAGCAAAACTTAACTTTAGTTGGCCTATTGTTTCTACTTATATGACAGAAATCATTAACAATTCAAGTAAGATTTTAGAGAAACATGACAAAGCTATCAATCTTTATTCAGAATACAGTGAAGCTGCTGGAAATAAAAATGCTTTTGACTCTTGGAGCTCTAAATACACACAATACAATAACAGTATGATTACATTACCTGATTTTGTTGGAAAAGATGTTGAAACAGTAAAAGCGTGGGCTAAAGAAAATGGAATTACTCTCATTGTCAATAAAGTAGAAGATTCTGCTAAGAAAGATACAGTAATTTCACAAACTCCAACTACTTATGATTATTCTAAGATTATGAAAGGAAGTTCATTTACTGTTAATGTTGCTAAAGAAAAAGCAACAACTTCTGAATCAAAGAAAAAAGAAGAAAAGAAAGAAACAACAGAAGCAACAACTAAGGAGAATAACTAATGAAGATTTTAAAAAAGATTATGAAATTTATTTTAAAGCTCTTTAAATGGAGTTTAATATTAGGATTTATCCTTGCTCTTGTTGGTTTCTTAGCTGGAACAATTTATAGTGCAGGTGTAATCAAACAAACTCCTAAAATTACTGAAGAAATGATTACGAAAGCAACAGGTGGAACTACAAATATGTACGATTCAACTGGTCAAGTAATCTATTCTGATACTGAGCATAGACGAGATTATATTCGTTATGATGAAATCCCAAATAAATATATTGAGCTATTGCTTGCAACTGAAAATAAGAATTATTGGAATGAAAAAGGTTGGTCGTTTGAAGCTATCCTAGCTGCAATTAAGAGTAAAGGCGCTCGTGGCGGCTCAACTATTGAACAACAACTTATTAAAAACCTTGTTTTCTCAAGTGACATTAAAGACAGAACGATTGACCGTAAGATTAAAGAAATCTGGCTCGCTTCACAAATGGATTTAAACTTTGACAAGAAACAAATCTTGGAATGGTATATTAACTTGATTAACATGGGTGAGGGTTCTTATGGAGCTAATACTATTGCAATTACTTATTACGGACAAAGTTTGAAAGATTTAACTGGTGATGATGCAGTCACATTATCTAAATTAGCTACAATTGCTGGATTAGGACAAGCACCATCTGCTTATAATTTGTATGATAATCCTGAGCTGGTTGAAGAACGTAGAAATATTGTTTTACTAAGTGCTTATAACAATAATAAGATTACTGAAGAACAATACGAAGAAGCTAAAAAAGTTCCAATTCAAGAAGGCTTACAAGAGCGTTTTTGGAGAAATGGAACAGTGTTAGAACGAACTAAAGAACATAATGCGTATGTAACTTCTGCTCTAAATCAAATTAAAGAATTGGGTTATGATTTAGAAAAAACACCTATGCAAATCTATACTGCTTTAGACCCAAATGTTAACTCACAAGTAAAATCTACTTTTGATAACTTTACTGGATATAAAGATGATGAAGAACAAATGGCAGCTACTGTTATTGACCCTAATACAGGTTATGTATTAGCACAATATGGGGGAAGAAATACAGAAGCATTTGGTTTGAATAGAGCAACACAACAAACACGTAGTTCAGGTTCGTCAATCAAACCATTTGAAGATTATGGGCCTGCTATTGAATATAATGGCTTAGGAACAAATTATATTTTAGATTCTAGCCCTTATCTTTACCCAGGCACAAATGTAGTAGCACAAAACTTCGGTGGAGCAACTTATGGAAATGTAACTATGGCATTTGCACTTAGAATGTCATTAAATACTCCAGCTATTCGTATCTTGAATAATGTTGTAGGTTCTAATAATGCTAAAAAGTTCTTAGCTGGAATGAATTTAGATACAGAAGAAACTTATGGAGATTCTACTGCGTTAGGATTAAATGTTTCTACTGAACAAATGGCAGCTGCTTCTGCAACTCTTGCTAATAAAGGAATGTATAAGAAACCGCAATATATTACTAAATTAGTATTTAATGATGGTTCAGAAAAAGAAATTAAATTCAATGCTACTAGAGCAATGAAAGAAAGTACTGCATATATCTTATTGAAAATGATGGCTGAAGTACCTAAATCAAATGGTACAGCTACTGACGCTATTATCAGTCACTATAAGAGTTATTCTGTTAAGACAGGTACTGTTGGATATGACCCAGAAGTTGGTTGGGCAACAAGCAACGATGCTTCTGACACTTGGGTAGTTGGAACAACTAAGAATGTATCTATTGCTATTTGGAGTGGATATGATTCACCTAATGAATACGGGCATAGTGTTGATGTTTATGCTCACTCACAACAAAGAGTATTTAAACAATTGATGTTAGCAATGAATGAAGGTAAAGATGTAAGTGATTGGGAAAAACCTGATACAGTAACAAGCTCTGACCCAAATAATATGAAACCAACTGATGTCGATGCAAACGCCTCTTATGTGAATAAGTATCAAGAACCTTACTTCACATTAGCAGACACTAGTGTTAAAGATAGTATCAATTCTTATTATAAGAAAGATAAATTATTGAAAGTGGAAGATGCTGGGGTAGAAAAATACAAAGTACCTAGCGATTATAAAGATGTTATTGATTGGCAAGCAAAAGCTAATGCAGATATGCTTAGACTATTTAATGCTTATCCTAACAATCCTTTATACCCAGCACTTATCAACAATAATGCTTATTATCAAGAACCATAAAAAATAAAGGTAGCAATTTAATTGCTACCTTTTTATAAGTTATCTCCTAATATAATTTCTTTTCTTTCTAATTGAATTAGCTCCCCTATATTATCATTCATTAAGAATAAACATTTAGAACTAGGAAGCATTCCCTCTGAACTGAATATGTAATATTGATTATTGTATTCATAAAATGACTTAATTTCAGTGATTCTATTTTTATATACTACAAAAAGATTATAGCATTCTAATTCTTTATTATATTGTAATCTTTCAAATGGTAGATTATCAATATTAACAAAATAGTAATAATTTTGATTAGGAATTTTAGTTATAATTTTGAGTTCTAATCTTTTTAATTCTTTTTGTAATTCAATTTCTTTTAGATGAAGTTTAACTATCTTCTTTTTCTCTTTGTATATACTTCTTGATTCTCTATCAAATCGTCTTAATATTTCTTTATAATTATCAAGTGCTTCATTTTCTTTTTTAGAAAATTTTATTAAATCGTTAGTATAATCATGAGCAAATCGCTCTATATGTTTTGATTTTAAATAAGCAGGTACTTGATTATATCTTCCATTCAATATATTATCAACTGTTAGACTACCTGCAGTAATTTTCAAATTAGAAATTTCTCTAATATGACTAGCTAATTTCTCTTTATGGGAAATAATAAGCAATCTTTTTTCATTCAGAACATTTTCATACAATTGAGCAGCTTCTTGTCTAGCAAGCCATTCCTCTGATTGAAAATAACCCTTGACATAATTTTCATGTTTTTTTATAATAGTATCAATGGTATTTATATTTTGCTTTAAATCGTTTATTCTATTTTTAAGTGAAGTGTATTCTTTTAAATCTTCATCAAGGAAATTAGAATAACCTAATTGTTGAAATATAGTATTTTTAAAATGTAGCAAATAATATTTTGCTTCAGAATAAGAAGAAAAAAGAATATTATTAAAGACTAAACTATCATCAATAGAATCTTTATATATTTTAATGAGATTGGATTGATTTTCTATGTAGTATCTATTCATTCTGTATTCTCCTATTAAAATGATATAAGATAATATCTAAAAAAGTGAGGAAAGTAAATGGAAAATAAGAAAAAAGTCGATTGGCTGGATTGGCTATTGAAAATTGTAATTGTACTAGGAATTGTAGGTACAATTTATTTCGGATTTAGTCCCGCTAAGAATTACATGACTGCTAAACAAGAAGAAGCAAAAATTGAAGAAGTTGCTAAAAAAGTTGTAGAGAATACCCACGATTACCCAGATGTAAAAGAAATCAAGAAATCAACAAATGAAGATGTAGTTGGTTGGATTAGAGTACCTGGTACTAATATTGATGAACCAATCCTACAATCTACTGATAATGAATATTACTTAAAACATTCATTAACTAAAGAAGAATTAGATGTTGGAAGTATCTTCCTAGATGCTAAAGCAAATTCTAATTATGATAACAACTTCAATTTTGTTTTTGGCCACAATACTTATATTGATAATAAATTTACTCAATTAAGAAAATTCTCTGACCCAGAATTTAATAAAGCTAATAAAACTTTCTATATCTTTACAGATAAGAATGAAAAAATTACTTATAAAATTATTGGTCAAGGTTTAATTCCACCTATTTTCCCTCTTTATACGGAAGATAATGTAAAATTAAGCTTAGACAATCTGACAGAATACCAAAAATATCTTAAAGAATTTACGGATATTACTCAAGAAAGTATTGAAGATATTCACGTTGATTCTAAAATAGCAGTTTTAACTACTTGTTTATCTTATAACAATTCTGATGGTCGTCAGATTGTAGTAGGATTAGAAGTTAGTCGTGAGAAATATTAAAATAAATGAAAAAATAAAAAGAAGTAAAATTCTTTTTATTTTTTTTGTTTTTTGTGTTGACAAACCAAAAATTTTCTTGTATAATGAATATATAAAATAAAAAAGATTTATGTGTTGACAAAATACACAAAAAAGAATATAATGTAATTAAGAAATGAAAAGGGGAAACTTAAAATGACAAACTATGAAGAAAAAATCGCTCAATTACTTGAACAATTAGAAAGCTTAGGTTATACAATTGAAGAAACACCTAGCAAATTCAGCCCTGGTTATTTAATCTTTGATGGAAATCTAATGGTTGCAGAAGTTTATAAAAGTGGTAGCTATCTTGTGTCAGACAAAGCTGATGAAAGTTTGCTTGAAATGGTAGCTAAACCATTCAAAAAAGTAGTAGATAAATAATAAAAAAGAAAACACGAAAGAGAGAAAAACAAATTATGAAAATTAACATTAACGGAGCAAAAGAAACAATCAACAACCATTCATTGAACGAACTTGCAGAAGTATTAGGTATTCACCGCTCAACAATCAGTTATTACCGTAGCGGCCGAGATTTTACTAAAAATCTTACTTTGAAACAATTGGCTACTCTAACTTCAATGAGTAATATTGATGATGAAAATACTATTGAAATTGATTCAAATATGGTTAAAATCTTCCATGACAACTTTGAGAAACATAATGATTTTTACCGTAGTCGTAATCTAACAGGTTATCAAGTTACTGCTAAGGAATATAAATTGTTGACTGAAGCTGCTCCATTATCAGTTGAAGAAATGACATTACCAATGTATAATGTTGTAATTGAGGCTGCAAAATTCTATCAATTCATTCTTAGTCTTGACCAAGATAAGATTTTGGAAAATCTAGTTCATCTTGCTTCGTTGACTGGTAAAACATACGGTGACCTTGCTGAAGAATATAACAAATCTAAGAACTACTTGCCAGGTATTATGACTCGTCATAATCAAGGTCGCTATATTACTACAATCACTCCAAAGACTATGGAATTGCTTTCTAAAATGCTTGGATTTGCTAATGTTGAAGATTTCAAACATGAGCTATTCAAACAAGAAGTTGTCGCTTAGTCATTGACTTCAAATTTTGAATTTGATATAATATAACTACCATAAAGAAAGAGGTAAATCATGAAGAAATATCCGATGCCTGAAGATAAGAAGGTTGACCCTACTAACGTTTCGGTTGCTTGCATTTTCTGTAACGACCGCTTCGAAGTTGAAGTTAATGCTTCTGATTTGATGAAGTGGAAGATGGGCGAATACATTCAAAATGCTATTCCTTATCAGAGTGCTGATGCACGGGAACTTCTGATTTCCCGAATCTGCCCTAAATGTTTCTAATAAGGGTTTATAAAACCCTTTTAAGGCCCCATAGCCAAGTTGGTTTAAGGCGTTGGACTGCAAATCCAAGAACGTGGGTTCGAATCCCACTGGGGTCTTTTTTATTTTTAAAAAAGAAAGTTGGTTAATTATGGATTTTGAAAAACAAAAATCAAAGAACTTTGATAAAGTGATGAAAGACTCAAAGAGTTTTATTGTTGCTCATACTGAATATTATGAACCCCAATATAGTACGGGTGGTGCTTCTGCAGCTCTTATCATTCCCGAAGATTACTTCAAAGTTGAAAACCCTATTACAGAATTAGATTTTTATGAAATTGAAGGTAAACATTCTTGTCTTACTTTTGATGTTTATACTAAACGTGGTCTTACTTTTGATGGAGCACTTGAAGTGTATAAAGGATTTTCTGATACACGCTTCAATGATAACTTATGGGATTCTTATTTGGAAAAAGCTGAAACAACAGCTACTGAATATGATGAACGCTCTGTATGGGATGCTCTTTACTCATTCCAAGATGAAGCAAATAAAACCCCAACTTCAGAAATTAGAAAATTACAAGAAGCAATCAATCGTCTTAAAGCTGAAAATCTAACCGATGATACTCAACATAACAAAGATGTAAAAACTCTTCTAGCGCACCACACTGAAAACAAAAAATAAAGATTAACAAAGAGCTATTCTTATAGCTCTTTTATTATGGAGTAAACCTATGAATGATTTATTAACAATACCTAACCTAATTATAGTTGTAACAACTGTTATTATTTATCTTTTAGTAGATAACATATTTCAAAAGATTATAGAGAAACACAATAATATAACTAATACTTTCCTAGCAAATACTTGTAAAATTATAGTAATACTTATAGGAATATTTGTTTTTTGCTCTCAATATCCAATCTTTGAAAAAAGTTTAAATTCCCTATTTACAAATAGTGCTCTTATCGTAGCTGTATTAGGATTTATTTTACAAAACACAATCAAAAATATTATAGCTGGCTTAATGCTTCTTTCTGCTGAAACATTCAAGATTGGAGATAGAATTAGAATGCCTGCTCAAGACATTACAGGTGTTATTGAAGAAATGACTCTAAGACACACAACTCTTAAACTTGTTACTAACGAAAGAGCTATTATTCCTAATTCAATTATGAATGAGTCTATTATTGTAAATAATGACATAAAAGAATCTGTTACAAGCTACCCTATCTCTATTCAAATTAAAATTGATAAAGATGTAAGTCTTGCTAAACAATTATTAGAAGAAGCAATAGAAGATAATCAAAATTTATTAAATAAAGAAAATTCAAAAGTGACTATATCTCATGTAACTGAAACAATAGTAGAATTGAAAGCTCTTATATGGACTAAGGATATTGAAACAAGTTTTGAAGAGTTATCTAATTTAAAATTAGAAGTAATTAAAAAATTTCAAGAAAATAACTTATATGATTAGCAAAAAGGAATAATATAACTATGAATATAATTTTTATATTCAATAAGTAATTTTGGAGATTCCGAGCCTCACTGAAGAATGCCTGAGCCAGGCAATACAGAATAACTTAGGACTAATCCTAAGTTATTTTTTAGCATTAAAAACTATTATAAAACAAAAACGTTTTCATAACTTGTCTTATAATAGTTTCGCTCTTAGAGTATCAAGGAAGTAGAATAATATAACTAGATATGATATAATAATCGAAAAGGGTTACACTTTAGATAACCTAAAAGAAAACGAGGTGCTTTTTAATGAAAAAAGTTATTGATGAAGCAATTTATCGTAAAGCTTGGAAAGGCTTCAAAGGAAATTCTTGGAAAGAAGCAACAAGTGTTGCTAAATTCGTACAAGATAATTATACTCCATATGATGGTGATAAAACTTTCCTAGAAGAAGCAACAGAACGAACTTTACATATTAAACATATTATGGACTCTACTAGAGCCAAATATGAAAAGACAAGATTCCCTATGGATACTCGTCCAACTTCTATTGCTGATATTCCAGCAGGTTACATTGATAAAGAAAATGAACTTATCTATGGTATTCAAAATGATGAGTTATTCAAATTGAATTTCATGCCTAAAGGTGGGTTAAGAACAGCAGAAACCGCATTGAAAGAACACGGCTTTGAACCAGACCCAATTGTTCATGATTTTTATTCTAAAAATGTTACTACTGTTAATGACGGTATCTTTAAAGCATATACACAAGATATTAGACGAGCTCGTCATTCTCACTTAATTAGTGGTTTGCCTGATGCTTATTCTCGTGGCCGTATCATTGGAGTTTATGCAAGATTAGCTTTGTATGGAGCAGAATACCTAAAAGAAGAAAAGAATAGAGATTGGCAAGCAATCACTTCAACAGATGATGATTCAATTAGATTAAAAGAAGAAATCTTTAAACAATATGAAGCTCTTGATGAAATTATCAAATTAGGAGATTTATATGGTGTAGATGTTCGTAGACCTGCTTTTGATACAAAAGAAGCTATTCAATGGACTAATATTGCTTTCATGGCTGCTTGTCGTGTAATCAATGGGGCTGCTACTTCTATCGGACGCTTACCAATTGTTCTTGATGTATTTGCTGAACGTGACTTAGCACGTGGGACTTACACTGAAAAAGAAATCCAAGAGTTCGTTGATGATTTTGTAATCAAATTAAGAACAGTAAAATTTGCTAGACAAAAAGCATTTGATGAAATCTATTCAGGTGACCCAACATTTATTACAATTTCTATGGGTGGTATGGGTAACGATGGCCGTCATAGAGTAACTAAAATGGATTATCGTTTCTTACACACTTTAGATAATATTGGTAATGCACCAGAACCAAACTTAACTGTTCTTTGGACTGATAAATTACCTTACAACTTTAGACATTATTGTATGGAAATGAGTCATAAACACTCTTCTATTCAATATGAAGGTGTTACAACAATGGCTAAAGATGGCTATGGTGAAATGAGTTGTATTTCATGTTGTGTATCGCCACTCGACCCAGAAAATGAAGAATGCCATGCAAACATTCAATACTTCGGAGCTCGTATTAACGTATTGAAAGCATTGCTTACTGGATTAAATGGTGGATATGATGATGTTCATAGAGATTATAAAGTCTTTGATGTTACAGAACCAATTACTTCTGAATATTTAGATTTTGATGAAGTATTAGACAACTTTGACAAAGCTTTAGAATGGACTACTAAGAATTATGTTGATGCTTTAAATATTATCCATTATATGACAGATAAATATAATTATGAAGCTGCTCAAATGGCATTGCTACCATCTAGGATTGGAATTAACATGGGATTTGGTATTTGTGGATTTGCGAATTTAGTAGATTCATTATGTGCTATTAAATATGCTAAAGTTAAAACAATCCGTGATGAAAATGGTTATATTTACGATTATGAGGTTGAAGGTGAGTTCCCTCGTTATGGTGAAGATGACCCTCGTTCAAACGAAATGGCAGAATGGTTGTTAGAAACTTATTACCACAAACTTGCTAAACATAAATTGTATAAGAATGCTCGTGCTACAGTATCTATCCTTACAATTACTTCTAACGTAGCATATTCTAAACAAACCGGTAATTCACCTGTTCACAAAGGTATTTATCTAAATGAAGATGGTACAGTAAATTACTCTAAAGTAGAGTTCTTTTCACCAGGTGCTAACCCATCTAACAAAGCAAAAGGTGGATGGCTACAAAATCTGAACTCATTATCTAAACTTGATTTCAAATATGCTAATGACGGTATTTCATTAACAACACAAGTTGCTCCTAAAGCATTAGGTAAAACTTATGAAGAACAAGTTGATAACTTAGTAAGTATTCTTGATGGTTATTTTGAAAAAGGTGGTCAACACGTTAACTTAAACGTAATGCAACTTGAAGATGTTTACGAAAAAATTATGAGTGGCGAAGATGTCATAGTGCGAATATCTGGGTACTGCGTAAATACAAAATATTTAACTAAAGAGCAAAAGACTGAATTGACTCAACGTGTATTCCATGAAATCTTAAATGGCGTTGAATAAAAATTAAGAGAGCACAATTTGTGCTCTTTTCTTTTTGCTCATGCTGACTTTAATGGTCGTTATATCGTCATATAGTGCATGCTAAAACAGTTAAAACTAATTTT